>Ga0163150_10000296_pt1 | contig 93414 bp, 90 predicted proteins | sample OliLakLV19P2IB_FD_148628 | JGI IMG/M metagenome (GOLD analysis project Ga0163150, IMG submission 148628) | Freshwater microbial mat bacterial communities from Lake Vanda, McMurdo Dry Valleys, Antarctica - Oligotrophic Lake LV.19.P2.IB | ecosystem: Environmental > Aquatic > Freshwater > Lake >...
CAACAGCGGTTCTATCAACCGCCAACTCCGGTCCGTGATGACAAAGCGTTCCCGTCGCATTGCAAACCTCCCAAAAGGAAGTTTGAATCAGCGTTCGGGCAGCCTGTGAATCCCTAATGTCCACAGGGCCTAGTGAAGTTGGGTCGCCACTGCGATCCCGCCGATGAGGATGACAAGAAAAACCAGCGAGAAAAGGCCAATGCGTTTCTCGATCACCGGCGCGAGTGTCGGGCCGAACGTCTTGAACAGCCATGCAACCAGGAAGAATCTCAGGCCGCGTGTGATCACGCAGGCCGCGACGAAGATCGGCAGGCTGAACGCCATCGCCCCCGAAATGATTGTCACGAGCTTGAAAGGAATGGGCGTCAGACCCTTCGCGAAAATGATCCAGGCGCCATACTGGTCGTAGGAGGCCCGCAAGGCCTCTTCTTTTCCGGCATAGCCAAAAAACCCGATGATGGCCTTGCCGACGCTTTCAAAAAGAAGAAAGCCGATTGCATATCCCAACAAGCCGCCCAGCACCGAGGCGATCGTGCAGACCGCCGCATAGCGCCACGCCCGTTCCGGCCGCGTCAGGCACATGGGCGCCAGCATCACATCGGGCGGGATCGGAAAGAACGAACTCTCGGCGAACGATACCGCAAAAAGGGCGGGCTCGGCATGCTTGCCGGCAGCAAGCTTCAGGACGCGGTTGTAAAGCCCCCGCAGCAAGCCAGGCCGCTTGGCTGGCATCGACGGCCCCTCGATGGCCGGGTTGCTGGTGGTGATGCCATCCGTCATGCGCGTGGGTCCGCTCCCGGTTTTCGTCCTGCTCATCCGCTGGAGCATCCTTCGATCAAACGGGAACAGTTTAACCGAAGAAAGATGCTCTTTCTCTAAAGTGTAGGGCAACTTGCCTGCTTCCAAGCCGACGCCGCGTGCTCTAGCACGTGTCGCGCCACAGAAGCGAGGAGGGCCAAGAGGTTTTGGCGCCGGTTGCGTTGGACAGACATTTCACGAAGGCGTTGGCTGCCGTTTCGTCGCATTGCCGCATCCGGTCCGGGCGATACTCTCTCCGCCATGAACGCCTTGCCGCTGGATCGCATCAGATGGCCTGCCGTCGCCCTCCTCGCCTCAGCGGCGATGCTGGCGACCGCCCATGCGTTCGAACGCTTCCTCTACCTCGCGCCTTGCCCTCTCTGCTACAATCAGCGGCAGATTTTCTGGGCCGCTGGCGCCATCGCGCTGGTGGCCGTTCTGGCCGCGTGGCGTGCGGCGCCCCAGCGTGTGCTCTATGCGCTGAACGTTCTTCTCGGCATCGTCTTCCTGGCTGGCGCCGGGATCGCCGCCTATCACGCCCTGGTGGAATGGGGGGTCCTGCCGGCTCCGCCGACCTGCGCGACGGGAGCGGTCGAGTTGGGCGGCGATCTCTGGTCCCAGCTGGGCGAGCGCCAAGCCGTGCCTTCCTGCGCCGAGGCCAAATGGCGGCTTCTCGGCCTCTCCATGGCTGGCTGGAATGTGCTCGTCTCCGTTGCACTTGCCTGTCTGAGCCTTGTCGCCGCCTTTCGTCCCGTCCGCGCCGACACGGCCAACGAGACCTCTCAGCTCAACAACAAGGACATCAGCGAGACCGGTCTGGCATGACCACCCTTTCGGACCGCCGCAAGGAAATGCTTCGTGTCGATCACGCGGGCGAGTACGGCGCGGTCGCCATCTATCGCGGCCAACTCGCCGTCTTTCGGGCCCGCGCCAGACATGCGCGAATCTCCGGCCAGATCGAACACATGGCCGGGCAGGAACAAGACCATCTCGACACGTTCGACCAGCTACTCGTGGCCGGTCGCGTTCGTCCCACGATCATGTCCCCGCTCTGGAACGCGGCGGGATTCGCTCTGGGCGCCGCGACTGCGCTCCTGGGAGAGAAAGCCGCTTACGCATGCACCGAGGCGGTGGAGACCGTGATCGAGCAACACTATGGCGATCAGCTCGCCGAGCTGAAGGCGTCGGGCGAGACCGAGCTTGCCGTCCGCCTGACGAAGTTTCGCGACGATGAAATCGCCCACAGGGATCTGGCGGCGGACGAAGGCGCGGCGGAGGCGCCGGGATATGCCGTACTGTCCGCGCTGATCCGCACGGGGTGCCGCATCGCCATCCGGATCAGCGAGAAGGTCTAGACCTTGGGGGTTGGCGACGATTTTTTCGCCGGCCCGCTCACCGCTTCGGCGATCGCATCCTGGGCCTGCTGGGACATGCACTCGAATACGTCCGCCGTATCGACCTGACTGATCTGATCCGGCGGCGTGCGCGCCCGTCCCCCAAGGCCTGCCTAGCCCTCCAGTTCGACATCCCAGTAGAGGTAATCGAGCCAGGTCTCGTGCAGGTGGTTCGGCGGGAACTTCCGGCCGATGTCCTGCAGCTGGTAGGTCGAGGGTCGAGCCGGACGGATCTGCGGGTGCATACGCGCATCGTGCGGCATGCGGCCGCCCTTGCGCAGATTGCAGGGGCTGCAGGCGGCGACAATGTTGTCCCAGCTTGTGCGTCCGCCCCTGGAGCGCGGGATGACATGATCGAACGTCAGGTCCTCGGTGGCGTGGCAATAGACACACTTGAACCCGTCGCGCAGGAAGACATTGAACCGCGTGAACGCGGGCGGCCGGTCCTGCCGGACGAATTCCCTGAGCGCGATGACGCTGGGCAGCTTCATGGTGAACGAAGGCGAGTGAACGCAGTGCTCGTATTCGGCGATCACATCCACTCTCTCGAGAAAGACGGATTTCACCACCTCCTGCCAGGGCCAGAGAGAAAGGGGATAGTATGAGAGCGGACGATAGTCCGCGTTCAATACCAGCGCCGGACACCCCGCCAGGGCCTTCGCGGACAGGACCCCGGCCGGCAGGATGTCCGCCGTTCCGCCTCTGACCTTTGCATGCGACAGCAATTCCGCCATGCGTACTGCCTGCTTGTCCTGGGGATCGAGGAACCGCTTTCCCGTGCAGTCGGTGATCCCGTGTTCTCCAGCTGCGCCACGTGGCTCCAGCAGCCGGAATTCGTTCATAGGCGATTCTCAGCGACAGCATCGTGACTGCCGGCCGTCCTGTCCAGCCGCGACGTTCGCCTGACATCCTTGTCGCGGCCATCTGAGGTGCCGATGTCACGCACCGCCTCGCGCCTCCGCCCGCGCGGCGTTGATATAGGACCACAAAAGGTGCGCCGCTACTCCCCGATATGGCCGCCAACGCTCACCGACTTCGAGAAACGTCCTTGGCGCCCGACGCTGCGCCTCACCGGTAATCATCCGGTAGGCCTCGGAGAGTCCGATGTCGGCGTGGGGAAAAACGTCGTGCCGCCCCAGGCACAACAGCAGGTAGACATCCGCCGTCCAGGGTCCAATCCCCTTCACGGCGGTCAATTCGACCCGGGCGTCCTCGTCGGAGGCCCGGGCCACTCGCCGCAGATCGAGCGATCCGTCCTCGACCGCCGCCGCGATCGAGCGCATGTGCGCGACCTTCGACCCGGAAAGACCGCAATCGCGCAGACCGTCAATGTCGGCATCGAGCATGGCGCCGGGCGTGACCTTCCCGAGCCGCGCCTCCACCCGCGCCCAAACCGTCGCCGCAGCCCGGGTCGATACCTGCTGGTAGACGATCATCCGGGCGAGCCCCGCAAAGCCGCCCGGCCGCATGCGCCATTCCGGTGCTCCGACCACCTTGTAGGCCGCCTTCATTACGGCGCAGCTTCTCACCAATGCTTTCACAGCGGCCAGAAGCTCAGCCCTGTCGGTTACATCCACGGCTGCCTCCGCCTGATGATTGGATCGCCTTCCGGAGCGTCTTCGCGCACCTCGCCGGGAAGCTCGAAGTCTGGCAAGCCCCGGGGCATGAACGTCACAACCCGCTTTGCCCCCAGCCCCACCGGATATCTCCACCTTGGCCATGCGTTCTCCGCGCTGACCGCGTTCGACGCGGCGCGCGCTGCTGGCGGACGATTTCTGCTGCGTCTAGAGGACATCGACCAGACGCGCTGCCGCCCGATCTACGAAGCCGCCATCTGCGAAGACCTCGACTGGCTTGGCGTCGATTGGGGCCAGCATTCAGCACAACCTGTCCGCCGCCAGTCCGACCATTTCGCCGACTACGCCGCCGCGCTCGAAAAGCTCCGGGCGCTGGGCGTTCTCTATCGTTGTTTCCGCACCCGCCGGGAAATCGCGGAGTCCAGCGCCAGCGCGCCCCAGGACGAGGCAGCCTTGCCGCTGGATCATGGCGCAGGACCCGGTCATCGCCTCAGCGCAGACGACGAGGCTGCGCGTCTTGCCGCCGGCCAGTCCTTCGCGTGGCGGCTATCGATGAGTTGTTCACAGGACCTGCTGGGCGAAGAATTCGCGCGCCTGAGTTTTGTCGAAGAGGGTTTCGGACCAGAGCGAGAACATGGCGCCGTTTGCGCCCGGCCGGAATTGGCTGGAGACGTCATCCTTGCCCGCAAGGATGTTCCGGCAAGCTATCATCTTTCCGTCGTCCACGACGACGCCGTGCAGGGCGTTACCCACGTCATCCGGGGCGAGGATTTGTTCGCCTCGACCCACATCCATGTGTTGATCCAGAAGCTCCTTCGCCTGCCGACGCCAGTTTACCGCCATCACCGTCTGCTCAAGGGCGAAGACGGGAGGCGCTACGCCAAGCGGGACCATTCGCTGACGCTGGCCTCCCTGCGCGCTGCGGGAGTCAGCCCTGCCGACATCCGGCGCCGGATCGGCTTGGGGAGCGGCGCATGATCGTCACGACGATACGGGCGCGCGGCCTGATTGGTCCGGCCATGATGCTGCTCGGCGCGGTCGCCATCGGGTTCGCGCCGATCGGCCTTCGTCTGTCCGAATTCGGACCGCAGGCGACGGCGTTGTGGCGGTTTGTCTTCGCCCTGCCCCTGCTGGCGATCATGATATACGCTTTCGGCGGCCGCATCCGCAGGCCGTCGGTCTTTGCGATCCTCGCCGGCGTTTTTTTCGGTCTCGACATGGCCTTCTGGCATGCGGCCCTGGTCAGGACGTCGGTCGCCAACGCCACTTTCATCGTCAACCTCGGGAATGTTGCGGTCGGACTGCTCGCCTGGCTGGTCCTCAAGGAACGTCCCTCGCGCATCTGGCCCGTAGCGGTCGCCATCGCCCTGGCCGGCGCCCTCATGCTGTCGCGCGGCGCCGACAATGCGCATCCCGGCGCGCTGCAAGGGGATCTGCTGGCCCTCGTCGCTGCTGTGATGGTCTCGCTCTACCTGTTCTTCGCCAAGCTGGCCCGCCGCCGCGAAACTGCGCTCAACGTGATCTTCTGGGCGACCGTCGCCGAAACCGTCGTCGCCGCCTGCGCGACGGTGGGGACCGGAGAGACGCTGCTCCCGCCAGACCTGTCCTGGTTTCTAGCCCCGCTGTTTCTCGCCATTGTGGCGCACGGACTTGGCCAGACCCTGATCGTGTCCGGCGTCGGCCGCACGCCCGCTGCGCTGGCCGGCCTCCTTATCCTCATTCAGCCGGTCACCGCCGCCCTGATCGCCGCCCCCCTGTTCGACGAATGGCTGACATTGGTCCAGCTCGCAGGGGCCGCTCTGATCCTGTGCGGCGTCTGGCTCGCCGGCCGCTCACCTGTTTGATGCGGGGGCGGCTCTCGCGCCACTCCGCCTCCCGCCCCGGCTCACGCTTGCGCGCTGTCCGGCAAGGCGGGAGGCGGCGGGCGGCTGACCCGCCCGGCTCTTCAGGACCGGCTCTGGACCCCCTCGTGCACGCCCGCACCGAGCGGGGCGGTGCGGCTCCGGCGATATGAGGGTGCTGGCGACGCGGAAGCCGAGATTGTTGTTCCGGTTGTCAGGGGTGTTCCTGTTCCGTTGCGCGGAGCGGAGGTTTTGTGGATTGTTGTTCCAGCTTCCTCCACGGATCACCCGGTTCGAGCTAAGAGCCGATCAGGTCCCGGACCGGACGCTGCTGGCCTTTGACGCCACGACGCCGCCGGAAACCGCATGCGCTCCATGCGGGCCCCAAAAAAATGCGCGCTTGCCGCGCCGCTTACAAGCCCTCGCGGCGCCTCGCCGGCCTTGCGCTGTGAGCAACATCAAAGCCTGCGCAACTTGGACGACTCTTTGTAACAGTCACAACTTAAAGGGTCCTGGCGACGCGGAAGCCGAGATCGCTGATCCGGATCGTCGGAGTGTCCCTGATGCGGAGGGCCGAGCGGAGGTACCGCGGATCGTCGTACCAGGAGCCGCCGCGGTAGACGCGATAGGAGCCGGAACCTTTCGTGAACGCGCCGCCATCAACCGGCTGGCCTGCGCCGTATGCGTCGGCATACGCGTCCTCGACCCATTCCCAGACATTGCCATGCATGTCGTGCAGGCCAAAAGCGTTGGCCGGATAGGAGCCGACCGGCACCGTCTTGCCCACTGGCGCATCGCCGTAAAAATTCGCTTGGGCGTTCGTGATCGTATCGCCGAAGGCATAGCGCGTCGGTGTTCCCGCCCTCGCCGCATACTCCCACTCGGCCTCGCTGAGCAGCCGATAGGATGCGCCGGTCTTGCTTGAAAGCCAGGCTGCGTATGCCTGCGCATCATTCCAGTCGATATTGATGACCGGGCGCTGTCCGCGTCCCCATCCCTCGTCCTCCCGCGCCTCGTCCTCCCGCGCATGGCAATCTCCATCACGCACGCAGGCTTCCCACTCCGCCCAGGTCACCTCGAACTTGCCGACCGCGAAGGCCTTGGCGATCGAGACGTCGCGCTGCGGGCCTTCATCGTCGTAGCGATCCGGCTCGTTCGACGGCGACCCCATCCTGAACCGGCCGCCGGGGATCACCACCATCTCCGGACACTCGGAACAGTCGCGAAAGCTTGCTCCGGGGGAAAGCTCCTTCGCCTCGGCCTGCTCAATCACAGCCGCCACGTTGTCCTCCGTGATGGCCAGGGCCGGCTTCGCGACCAGCAGCATCGGCGTCGCGATCAGCGCCGCGACCAGCACGGCGAATGCGCCGCTGACCAGCCCGAAAGCCGTGAACGGCCGCCTGCGGACGCCCAGCAGGCGCCCCAGCACCGTGGCGCGACCGTCCTGGCCCACGAACAGCCGCAGCGCGGCCCCGAACACCAGGATAAAGACCAGCCAGATGCTGGTCACGTAGGTCGTCGCCGCCGCGATGATCAGCAGCCAGCTTTCCGCCCAGAGGTCCGCAACCTCGCCGCCGCGAGCCGACAATTGCGGAATCAGGCCCTGATAGTAGCCAAAGAGGCTCGGAATCCCGAACGCCTTGGCCGCCTCCGCCCCCTCCAGCCCTTTTGCGCCGCCCGCCTCGCCCAGCGCCCGCGCATCCGACACGGCCGCGTCGCCAAACACAAAGAACAGGTACTGAGCCGCGACGTTCACGACATACAAAATGAACGCGAGGATCACAAAGGTCAGGATGAAATCCAGCACCACCGCGACGGGCGCAAAGCCCGGCCGGCGCACCAGAAAGCGGATGAACAGCCGGGTCTCGAACAACGACAGATAGTCAGCGAAAATGTTGGCGACCAGGAACGCAAGGATCGCGTTGCGGAGGGATGGGCTCCATTCCGACGTGAACGCCTCACGGAACTCCGAAATGAAGAACCAGCCGAAGCCAAGCAACAGCCCATAGGCCAGCGTCGAGGCCACCGCAGACCGCCAAAAACACCGCAGAGAAAAGTGCCGATGCCAGAACACTGCTTCGAAAAGGTTGTTGAAGGCTTCGGTGACGCCGATCCGGACGCCCCCTTTCACCGGCAGCAGCCAGCGCTCCGCCAGGGCTTTCGACGGCAGCGACATGTCTCGATCCGCCGTGCGGAACAGGAAGAAGAGCGTCGCCCCAATGAGTGCAGCCGCCGCAAGCACGCCGAGATCGAAGTAAACAGCGGAGGCGATCGCGAGGACCGTGGCGAGCAGCACCAGTCCCGTCGATAGGAACGACCCGTCGGGCCGGACGTCGGCTGCGGCGACCTCTCCGGGCGGGCGATGATCGCCGCTCCCGGATCGTTTTTCATCGGCGACGCCTCCTGATGCCGCCGGACCGGCGGTGAATGCGCTCAGCCTGTCCCCGACTATGCGGTTCAACATCAGCGACAGCCGCCGCCAGCATTCCGCCGACTTGTCCCCGTCCCAGCCGACGAAGTCTTCCGCGTGAATGGTGCGGAACCCGAAAGGCGGGCGGCCTTCGTCGAACAGCAGCGGTATCAGCTTTTTTTGGTGGAGCGCCTCGTTCGCCTCTTCGCGGACCCAACGACTGGCGCTCGACGTCTTGGTCCAGATGACAAGGACGGCCCTTGAACGGGTCAGTTCCTTTTCAAGGACGTCCGCCCACTCATTTCCCCCCTCGAAATAGTCATCCCAGAAAACGGAGAAGCCTTCCCCCTCCAGGGCTTGAACAAGAACATGGATGCGATCCTTGTCCAGACGCGCATAGGAAACGAAACTGTCCGCCACCGTCCACCCCCGGCTGAGGCCAACATTTAGCAAGCCCGCCCGCCGAAGTCACGGCGTGGCAGGCGCTTGCCCGCAGCTTCTCCTCCATCACCCGATCGGATCGTCTGCTTCGCCGAGGATTTGCGCCAGCGTCCAGCGCAGCGAGGCGTTTGGCTCGGGAGTTTCGGGCTCTTCGAGCTTCAGCTTGTCGCGCATCAGCCTCGCGGCGCGCCTGTGCAGGTCGTCGAGGCTGTCCTCGATGCGCAGGCGTATCGTGGGCGTGAGTTCGCCCTCCAGGTCGGCGCGGAAGGCGGCGATCTCGACCTTCCAGTGGTTCCGAGGATGAGGGCTCGCGCTGGCCTGCAGCAGATAGAGATGCTCGAGGATCCGGCGCGTCAGGTTCATCGCCCCCCGCAGGTCGCGCTTGCCCATGTCCCCCACTTCCTCGCTGAGGCGCTCCCAGTCCACGTCCGGCGGCAACGCCCCGCCTGCTCCTGCCCGGCGCAATGCGTCGGACTGAATCTGCGTCCACGCGAAGAAATCCTCGTCATAGACCGCTGTAGCCGGACGTGAGGTCAGATCATCGGCCATGGCTGAGGCTACCAGACCTGCGGCGCTTCGGGAATGTCGAAGCTCACTGCGCGGCTCCGCAGCGGAAGACGGCATTACCGAACCCTACCTGTCCGTCCGGACCCTACTCCCCCTCCCCGATCCCCTCCTCCACCAGTCTCACCACGTCGCCGGTGATCTGCGTGATCCTGTAGTCCTTCGGCGTGTAGACGCGCCTGATTCCCATCTGCTTCAGCGCCAAGGCGTCGGCTTCCGGAATGATCCCGCCCACCACCAGCGGTATCTTGATGCCGCGCTCGCGCATGATGCGCGCCGTGTCGCGCACCAGATCGAGATGCGAGCCCGACAGGATTGACAGGCCCACCACATGCGCCTCGCTGTCGATCGCCTGCTGCACGATCTCGTCCGGGGTAAACCTGATGCCCTCGTAGATCACTTTCATTCCCGCCGCCCTGGCCCGAGCCGCGATTTGTTCAGACCCGTTGGAATGTCCGTCCAGCCCTGGCTTGCCCACCACATAGGTGAGTTGGCGGCCAAGCTTCCTCGACACCCGCTCGACGTCCGCCTTGACCGCTTCGAGGTCTTCCTCCCCGCCGGTCTCGATCACCAGGGCGACCCCGGTGGGTCCGCGATACTCGCCGAAAACCTCGCGCAGGCACGCCCCCCACTCGCCGGTCGTGACGCCCGCCTTCGCGGCGGCGATAGACGCCGGCATGATGTTGCGGTTTTCGACTGCCGCCGTCCGCAGGGTCGCCAACGCCGCCGTGACCGCTCCGCCATCTCGGTTCACGCGCCACGCCTTCAACTTGTCGAGCTGGCGATTCTCCGCGAACAAATCCACTGTCATGATGGCGCCTTCGCCCGCCGACAGCGGGCTGTCCTCGGTCGACTGATAGCGGTTGACGCCGACGACCGGCATGCGGCCCGCCTCGATTTCCCTGAGCCGCGCGAGCTGGCTATCGACCAGCGCAGCCTTCATCCAGGCGACATTCTCGATCGCGCCTCCCGTCGCGTCGACCCTCGCCAGCACCTCGCGCGCCTCGGTCTTCAGCGCCTCGGTTTTAGCCGTCACCACATGGCTGCCGTCGAACAGATCCTCGAATTCCAGCAGATCTGTCTCGTAAGCCAGGATCTGCTGCAGCCGCAGCGACCATTGCTGGTCCCACGGACGCGGCAGGCCCAACGCCTCGTTCCACGCCGGAAGCTGCAGCGCACGGCACCGCGCCCGCTTCGACAACGTCACTGCCAGCGCCTCGATGAGGATGCGGTAGACATTGTTCTCCGGCTGCGGCTCGGTGAGGCCTAGCGAATTGACCTGGACGCCATAGCGGAACATGAGCGCCTTGGGGTCCGTGACGCCGTAGCGCTCCCGCCCGATTTCGTCCCAGAGATCCACGAACGCCCGCATTTTGCACATCTCGGTGACGAACCGCACGCCGGCGTTGACGAAGAAGGAGATGCGCCCGAACACGGTCGGAAAGTCCGTCTCGGGCACCTGCCCGCCCGCCTTCACCGCATCCAGCACCGCGCACGCCGTCGCCAGCGCGAACGCCAGCTCCTGCTCGGGCGTCGCGCCGGCTTCCTGAAGATGGTAGCTGCAGACGTTCAGCGGATTCCATTTCGGCGTCTCGACATAGCACCACGCCACCATGTCAGAGATCAGCCGCATCGAGGGCTTGGGTGGAAACACATAGGTGCCGCGCGAGAGATACTCTTTGACTATGTCGTTCTGCGTCGTCCCTTGCAGTGCGGTGCGTGGCGCGTCCTGCTCGTCGGCCAGCGCCACATAGAGCGCGAGCATCCAGGCCGCCGGCGCATTGATCGTCATCGACGTGTTCATGTCGGAAAGCGGAATCGCCTTGAACAGCGCGCGCATGTCGCCCAGATGGCCGACCGGCACGCCGACCTTGCCGACCTCGCCGCGAGCGAGAATGTGGTCGCTGTCGTAAGCCGTCTGCGTCGGCAGGTCGAAAGCAATCGAGAGGCCCGTCTGTCCCTTGGACAGATTGTTGCGGTAGAGCTTGTTGCTCTCCTCGGCTGTCGAATGCCCCGCATAGGTGCGGAAGATCCAGGGCTTGTCCGGATCGTGCTGAAATTGAGGCCCGGCGCTGTCCGCCATCGTTAACGTCCTGCTGCAGCTGCGAGCCGACACAACTGCAAACCGCGCGCCGGGGCAAGGCGGCCTTCCAACTCGCCCCGCTCCGTGATGATCTCGATATTGGATCGCCATCGCATTTGGTCGCAAAGGGGGCGCTGTCTTGAAGCTGTCAGAACGAGACCTCGCACGTCGCCGCTTCCTGCGATTCCTCGCCGCGAGTCCTCTTGCCGCGCTCGGTGGCCCCGCTTCCGCCCAGACGCCGGTTGGCGAGCCGTTGATCGCTCGCGCCGCTGACGCTCTCAACGTCTTCGAACTCGAAGCGGTTGCAAGGCAGGTCGTGCCGCCCGCACATTTTGGCTATCTCGCCACCGGCGTCCTCGACGACGCCACGTTCAACGCCAATCGCGCGGGATTTTCGCGCTGGGGCGTCAAAACCCGGCGGCTCTCCGGCATTGCACGCCCCGATCTTTCAATCCGGCTCTTCGGCGAGACCTGGGGATCCCCGGTCGCGCTCGCTCCGGTCTCCAGCCAGCGCGCCTTCCACCCGGAGGGTGAACGCGCCGTCGCCCGCGCGGCGCGGACCCGCAGCGCCCTGCAGATACTTTCGACTCTGACCACAAGCCCGATCGAGGACGTCGTCGCCGACAGGGGCGGACCGATCTGGTTTCAGCTCTATCCGACAAATCAGCCCGACGCCACGCGCGCGCTCGTCAGACGCGCCGACGCCGCGGGGGCGAGCGCCATCGTCCTCACCATCGACCTTCTGGCGGGCGGCGGACGGCGCGAAACCATGGCGCGTCTCGCCCGGACCGATACGCGCGACTGCGCGGTCTGCCATGACGACGCGCCGGGGAGCGGTCGCTCGTTCTTCAATCGCAAGTCGATGTTCGCTGACATCGATCTGGCGACGATCACCTCGCCCAATAATCCGCTCCTGACATGGGACGATGTCGGCCGCTTGCGGGACCTCACCAGGAAGCGTCTTATGGTCAAAGGCGTCATGACCGGCGAGGACGCCGACCTCGCCGTTCGTCAAGGCGTCGATGGAATCATCGTCTCGAACCATGGCGGCCGCGCCGAGGAGAGCCTCATGGGCGCGATCGACGTCCTGCCGGAGGTCGTGGCGGCGGTCGGCGGGCGGGCGCCGGTGCTGATCGACGGCGGCTTCAGGCGCGGCCCCGACATCTTCAAGGCGCTGGCGCTTGGCGCCTCCGCCGTCTGCATCGGCCGACCCTATGTCTGGGGTCTTGGCGCCTTCGGCGAGACCGGGGTCGAGACCGCCATGCGCCTGATCGACCAGGAACTCGCCCAGTGCATGATGCAGGCCGGAACAGCGAAGCTCGCGGACATCTCCCGCGCCAGCGTGACGTCAATCGGCTGAAGGCCGCTCGGCCCGGGAATCGCTTCATTGCGACGAAAGTCGGGACGCAGCCCCATCACGAAAAACCCTTGGCGCAAGCCGGCGTGCAGCAACGGCACTTCGCGGTCAGAACGCCCCGGCCCGGCCCCTCAATCCGCCCGCCTGACCTTGAGCTCCCGGAACCACGCCGTCGTGCCGCTGTCCACGAACAGCCCGACTGCCCCTGTCGCGTCGCCTCCCCGACGCAGGTCCAACACCGTCAGGACCGCTGTCGGCTGGTCGTCGACATACGCGCGCGCCGTCATCCCCTCGACCTCGATCCGCAACCGGGTCCAGCGCCGCGGCGCAATGTTGGCGCCGCGCTCATAGGCGCCCGGCGCAGTCTCGCGGAAACGCTCGAACGTCCACTCAGGATGTGAGACATACTGGATCGCCCGGTCGATCCGCGGCGCCGGCGGCGCGGGTTGCACGAGGCGGCCATTGGTCATCCGCAAATAGATCGCCTCATAGGTCGTCGCATCCTCCGAAACCCGGAAGGCGAGACCGGCGAACCCGCGTGCATCCGGCCCGCCCCGCCCGTTGGGTTCGGCGGCGACTTCCACCTCGATCGTCCCGTCCCGGAAGTCGCCCGGGACCAACGCGAGCGACGTCCGCGTCGCGGCCGACCCCTCCAGGATCCGCGCCTGCAAAGCCGGATCGATCTCCACCTTGAGCGCCGCCCTGTCCATGAACGACCCCGGTTCGACTACAACGTCGACGAGCTTCAGGGCGCGCACGTCCTCCAGCGTCCACACGACCGTCGTCGGCGTCCGATCCATCAGCACGCACCCGGCAAGCGCCGCCCCGGCCAGGGCGCTGATCAGCCAGACCCCGCCGCCCCGTATCCATCCCACCCGCATTGACTGGTCCTCCCCATGGTTCGATCCGCCGACCGGCCAGCAACGGTGCGGCCGCGTAATCATGTCACTCCCGGACCAGCCCGAAGCGCAAGCGGCTTACCGCGCCGCCAGCCACCCCGGCGTCCCGGCCTCCACTCCGATCGCGGCGTAGTAAATTGCCTGCACCCTGCGCGTCACCGGACCGGGTTCGCCATCCCCGAGCCTCACGCCGTCAATCTCCACGACCGGCGCCACCAGCGCTGTCGCCGATGTCGAGAACGCCTCGGCGGCGTTCAGCGCTTCTTCCAGGGTAAAGCTCCGCTCGCTGATCCGGCCGCCCGCCTGCATCAGCGCATCGAACAGGGAGTGTCGCGTGATCCCCGCCAGAATCACATGGGACAGCGCCCGCGTGACGATCTCTCCCTCGCGCGTCACGATCCAGGCATTGGCCGACGCCGCCTCTGTCACGAAGCCGTCGGCCCCAACCAGCCAGGCGTCGTCCGCGCCTCGTGCGCGCGCCTCGGTCTTGGCCAGCACGGGCGCGAGCAGGCCCGTCGACTTGATGTCGCGCCTGCCCCACCGGATATCCGGAACCGAGATAACCTTTATGCCATGCCGGGCGCCCGACGTGTCGATCAGGGGCTTGGCTTCGGCGAACGCAAAGCAGGTCAGCCGCATGCCCTCGCCGTCCGGCGCAGGAAAATTCCGTCCTTCATAGGCGCCGCGCGAAACCTGCAGGTAGACATAGCCTTCCCCGATCGCATTGTCCGCGACGAGTCGCCGATGAACCCTGGCAATTTCGGACCGGTCCGGAAGCAACGCAAACCCCAGCTCCGTCAGCGACCTCTGTAGCCGGTCGAGATGGCGTTCCATGTCGATCAACTGTCCGCCATAGACAGCCGTCACCTCATAAACGCTGTCGGCGAACAGGAACCCCCTGTCGAAGGGCGAGATCCGGGCCTCGTCGGCCGCCAAGAATACGCCATTGAGCCAGGCCTGCCGCGTCATCCGTTTCCACCGTCAACAGTTCATTGCAGCGTCAGCCGGCTGACATCACCGCGTGGTTCATGCTCGAACATGCCAGTGGGCCGCAAGGTCGCGAAGGTCAATCGGACCGCCCCGGTTGATCGATGGATCGATTCGTGCACACCGCCGCAGGCGCGCCGCTCGGTCTGCGCGCGGCCCCGGGATCGGCTCGCATATTGCAGCGCAACATCGGGCTCTTGCAATCGTGCTTCGCTTTGAACAAGGTGAGGCTCGCCGCGCGCCGTTGGACTGGCTGTTGCAGGGGAAGCGGCCAGTCCGTTCTTGGGAGGATCGAACCAGTGGCTGACGGCGCTCGCGCACGCGAAACGAAAGATCTCTACTCGGTCGGCGAGATTCCGCCCGAATTTCATGTCCCGGCCACCATGCATGCCTGGGCGATCCGCCGCGAGCGCCAGGGCCGGCCAAAGCAGGCGATGCAGCTCGAAGTCGTGCCTACGCCGCTGATCGCGTCCGATGAGGTGCTCGTCCTCGTGATGGCGGCGGGCGTCAACTATAATGGCATCTGGGCCGGCCTCGGCGAGCCCGTCTCGATGTTCGACGTCCACAAACAGCCATTCCACGTCGCCGGCTCCGACGCCTCGGGTATCGTCTGGGCCGTCGGCGACCGCGTCAAGCGCTGGAAACCCGGCGACGAAGTTGTAATTCACTGCAACCAGGACGATGGTGACGACGAGGAATGCAATGGCGGCGATCCGATGTTCTCCCCCACCCAGCGCATCTGGGGTTATGAGACGCCGGACGGGTCCTTCGCCCAGTTCTGCCGTGTCCAGTCGCGCCAGTTGATGCAGCGGCCCAAGCATCTCACTTGGGAGGAGGCGGCGTGCTACACCCTGACCCTTGCGACGGCCTATCGCATGCTCTTCGGGCACCGCCCTCATGTGCTGCGTCCGGGCCAGAATGTCCTGGTGTGGGGCGCCTCCGGCGGACTTGGTTCGTTCGCGGTCCAGCTTTGCGCGGTCGCCGGGGCCAACGCCATCGGCGTCGTCTCCAGTGACGACAAGGCCGATTTCGTGATGTCGATGGGCGCAAAGGGCGTCCTCAACCGCTCCAACTTCAATTGCTGGGGCCAGCTGCCCAAGGTCAACACACCCGAATTCAACGACTACATGAAGGAAGCCCGCAAGTTCGGGAAAGCCATCTGGCAGTTCACCGGCGGCAAGGAAGTCGATATCGTGTTCGAGCACCCGGGCGAGGCCACCATGCCGGTCTCGGTCTTCGTCGCCAAGCGCGGCGGCATGATCGTGATTTGCGCCGGCACCACCGGTTTCAATCTCACCATGGACGCCCGCTTCCTGTGGATGCGCCAGAAGCGCGTCCAGGGCTCGCACTTCGCCAACCTGCTTCAGGCCAGTCAGGCCAACCAGCTGATGATCGAGCGCCGCATTGATCCGTGCATGTCGGAGGTCTTTCCGTGGTCCGACATTCCGGACGCCCACGAGAAGATGCTCGACAACAAGCACCTGCCCGGCAACATGGCGGTGCTGGTGACCTCTCCCCGGCCGGGCCTGCGAACCGTCGAGGACGTGCTGGAGGCAGGGCTGCTCGGCTGAAGAAGTTTGCCTTCCGCCTGTCCGCCTCGAATCCAACCTCCAAGGCTAAAACAACCTCTCGTCCGCCAGCATGCAGGTTGCTCGGCATTTTTGAGGCAGAGCATATTTCTGCGGTCAAACTGACTCAGTTTGATCGAAGGATGCTCTCGCCTATCCCCCATATCTCGCCTGCATGAGCCCGCGATTCGGCCGGACCCTGTGGTTGTTATCCCACACCCCTCGGCCTTGCCGCACTATTCCGCCCGTGAATTCCGCCACGCCCTTCCTCGACGCCCCGATGCCGATCAGCGGCTTCGCATCCTTGTGGGTTATGCTGTGCGAGCTGTTGGCCCTTCTTAGGCGTCCCGACGCGGCTGACAGGCTTCAGGGCCTCCTGGCGGAAACGGAAGAACTCCTTACCCGCGCTCTCCTCGAACGGGCGATCGGCCAGAGCGGGCGGACCGATCTTTCGCCGGACGATTTCGAGGTCCGACTGCGCTGGCGGGCGAATGGCGGCCTCGACTTTGATGTACGGCGCCGCGCGACCTCGACAGCTGATCTCCCGAGCCCGGGCCGCTTGCGCGGGTCGCTTTGGCGAATCCCGCGCCTCGCTGCCTCCCGACATGCGTTTGAGCGCAGGCGAGGCCCGTCGGCCTTCGCCGCACCGGCGTCCTCGCACGTCCGTTCTCCGCTATGCCCCCATGCCCGCGCTCCACCGCGAGCTCGGGTCTCGCCAAACCGGTCCTTCCGCGCCCCGCCAGCCCAGCTTGCGAGGCCGCCCGCGTTTGCCCCGCTTGGCGAACCGTCGCACCCAAGGCCCTTCAAGGGACCAGCGGCGCCGGTCCGGAACTCCTAGTTCCTTTCATCCGTGTCGCCCGCATCGGCCTCGTCGCTATCTTCGCCCTCATCTTCGTCCTCGTCCCCCTCGTCTTCATCGACCCCCTCGCTCTCGCCATACCAGGCCGACTCATCCTCCACCGGCGTGGGCAACCGCTCCTCCAGAAGGTCGGCCAGCGAGCCGGGCGCCAGCGCGTCGGGCGCCTCGATCATCCACGACAGGAATTCCTCCGGTCCGCCATTTAGGTAGGGCGGCGGCGAGACCGGTTTGAACGACGACGCCTGCTGCTCCTCCAGCGAGAGATAATTCAGCACGTGCCCCAACTCCTGGACCGTCTCCCACGCCAGTTCATGGTCGATGTCGATTGAGAACTTCACCCACCAGCGCCCGCTCGCCTCGCCCGAACCGAACCCCCGCGAGGGTGTGTCGTTGATGTCCAGCGCCGGTATTCGCGCGAGATAAGTCAGCAGCTTCTCGAATCTCGGATCATGCGAATCGGGGGCTTCCATGATGGCGTCTCCTTCGACCATGCAATCCAATCATGATTCACCGGGCAGGCCGATCAACTTGACCGCTGCCCTTCATCTGTTTCTCATGCGAGACGGGAGAGGAATGCGCCATGGCGACCGTCTGGCAAACAGGCCGGGGCAAGATGGGTCCGCTGGCGCCGCTGATCGGCGCATGGCGCGCCGATGCCGAGACGCCGATGGGTCCGGTGGCCTGCCTGCGAGCGTTCGCGCCGATTCTCGGCGGCAAATTCGTGCAGCTCGACGCCGAATGGCAGTTCCGCGCCGGCGAACAGGCGACCCTGCGGGCCTACAGGGAGCGTGCCGTCTTCGGGCCAGATCAGGACGGCGTGCTTGCCTTCTGGTCCTTCACATCCGACGGTAAACGCTCGCAGGGACGTTTGGCCGACGGCTCGGAGATCCACGAAAAAGCGCTCTGCTTCGAGGCGCGGATGACCGCCGGTCTCGCACGCCAGGCTTATTTTCCCAAAGGCGAGGACAGCATGGGCTGGCGGGTCGAGGCACAGACAAAAAAAGGCTGGAGAGTTCTGTCGCAGCACCTCTACACGCGGGTCGATGCCTCGGCCGCCGACCCTGCAGCCGATAAGCCGTAAGCGCGACGGACTTGCCTCCGGCCTTGCTAAACGCGAACTGTGTGGCGGTGCGTCAGCTTTGAAACAAACTTGGAGACGATCGTCATGCGCCTTGTCCTGATTGCCGTCAGTCTCGTGCTTGCCGGCTGTTCAAACCCTGCCAGGACGCCTGTCGCCGGCGATCCGCGTGAGAACGCCATGGCCAAGCCGGCCGATGCGACCGACGACATGGCGGCGATGGATCCGAACATGGCGGCCGCTGACGCCGCCGACGACGCTGCAACCACCCTGACACCTGACGACCACACCTTCCACACCTACCCCGCCAAGATCGAGATCGTGAGGCTGCCAATGACGCGAGGCGGCGTGTGGTCTGCCAACGGCTATGCCGCCAGCGACCTCTTTGCAGTCCTCGACTCGAAGGACGAGATCCTCACCGACGGATCGCCGGCCCACGCCGTCCGGTTCGAAATGAAAGCTTCGGGCAATGGCAAGGTCGTCTTTGAGCGCCGCGAGACGGCAAACCCGGACGAAGGCGTCCTCGAAGTCCGCACTGTCAATTTCATGATCCACTAGAAATAAGTTGACTGAGCGCACAAGCACGGCATCATCCCTTGATGATTTGGGGGGGGAAGCCATGAATAGATTTTTGCGTCGCGGCATCTTGTGTGGAGCATCTGCACTTGCGCTTACCGCAATGGGGTCGGCTGTTGCGCAAGTGACGTGTTCGCCAACATACGGTGGCGGATCCCGTTGCTCTGACACGCGCGGTAACACGACTACGACTACACCAACGTACGGCGGCGGCTATCGGTCCACGGACAACAACGGAAATACGACCACTACAACGCCCACATACGGCGGCGGTTATCGGTCCACGGATAACAACGGCAACACGACCAGTACAACGCCCACATACGGCGGCGGTTATCGATCCACGGATAACAACGGCAATACGACCACCACAACACCTACGTATGGCGGCGGTTATCGGTCCACGGATAACAGCGGCAACTCAACCACCTGCCGACCCACTTACGGCGGTGGTACGCGATGTGACTAGAGGGTCCAAAAGCCGGACACGGCATAAAGCAGAACACGCAGTATGCGTGTCGCCAGTGAGACGCCACCCACCGTTCGGGAAAGGCGATCGACCCCGCCGGCCCGAGATCGACTCGCCCGTCCACCCCTGTCTGATCTTTTCGGGCGTGTTCGATAAGGCGGGACGGGTTGGACAATGAAGCTGCTTCTAAAAGTCCTGGCAGCAGTGGCCGTCACCCTCGCCATCCTTGCAGGCGTTCTCTTCTGGCGCGCCTCGACATTTGGCTCGGACCCCGCCGGCATAGCCGCGCTTGTGCTGCCCGAACCCCCCGCGATCGACGTTGCGTCCGCGGCAGAGATGCTCGGCGCGGCGATCCGGATCCAGACCGACACCTACGCAGCAGGGGATCCGGGGCCGGGCGCCGATCAGCCGTGGATCGATCTGCGGACAGCCTTGCAGGCTCGTTACCCTGCGTTCTTCGCGTCCGCGTCGCTCGAACTGGTGGCCGGGCACGCCATGCTGCTCACCTGGCGTGGCGCCGACCCCTCGCTTCCGCCCGTGATCCTCATGGCTCATCAGGATGTTGTCCCGATAAATCCCGGCTCGGAGGCCGACTGGACACATGGCGCGTTCAGCGGGGCGGTCGCGGACGGTTATGTGTGGGGCCGGGGCGCGATGGATGACAAGGGCTCGCTGATCGCGATTCTGGAGGCCTCCGACGCGCTTGCCAGATCGGGATGGACGCCCACACGCACGGTGATTCTGGCGTTCGGGCATGACGAGGAAGTGTCCGGAACGGGCGCCCAGCAGATCTTCGCCCTCCTCAAGTCCCGCAATGTCAAGCCCCTGATGGTGCTGGACGAGGGCTATGCGGTTCTCGCCGACTACCCTCTCACGGGAAAGCCGGCCGCGCTGATCGGCGTCGCGGAAAAGGGCTACACCTCGCTGCAGATCACGGCGACCACGGAGGGCGGTCATTCCTCGCGTCCGCCGCGCGAATCCGGTGCGGTCCGCATCGCCCGCGCGGTCGTGGCGCTTGAGGAAAACCAGATGCCGGCGGATCTCTCCTCTCCCCCTTTCCGCGAAATGATCGAGGCCGTCGCTGGCGACCTGCCGTTTGCAACCCGCCTCGCCTTCGCCAATCAATGGCTGCTGGGCGACCTCATCAAATCGCAACTGAACGACGCCTCGGCCAACGCCATCGTCCGCACGACGACGGCGCCGACCATGATGACGGGATCGATCAAGGACAATGTCCTGCCCCAGCGCGCCTCGGCGGTTGTCAATTTCCGCATCCATCCCAACGACACCGTGGCCTCCGTCAGCCGCCATGTGACCGAGGCGACATCGCACATCGAGGGCCTCACCATCGCCCCTTATGAGGAGGGCATCGCCTCGGAGCCCTCACCTGTCTCGTCCGCCACAAGCGAGGCGTATCGCGTGCTCGAAGCTGTCGCCCGATCGACGGGAGGTGGCTCGATCCCGGTTGCCCCCGCCCTCGTCATCGGCGCGACCGACGCCCGCTTCGCCTCGATCATCAGCCCGGACGCGATCTACCGCTTCGCGCCCGCCGTTTACGACGACGCCGACCTGAACGGCTTCCACGGGTCCAACGAGCGCCTGTCGGTCGATAACCTCGGACGAATGATCCGCGGCTACGCGCAGATCATCATGGCGCTCTGCGCCTAGAGCAACCTTTCGGCCGCCGGCACGCAGGCCAGTGCTCTACACCTCTGACAGAAAGCATCTTTTTTCGGTCAAAACAGTCCGGTTCGCTCGAGGTGTGCTCTGGTTTCAAAGACATCCGACCTGCCGCTTTCGACCGCTAGGGAACCCGGGCGGCCGCTGGCCGTAGCTTATCTCACCATCGGTGATTCACGCCCAGGAACCCTGCCTCCTTGACCCCACGCACCTACGCTCCCGGTCATCGCGTCGCCTGGAGAGGCGGCGAAACCCCTCTCCAGGGCGTCGTCCGCAAGGTCTTTACAGATCGTGTCGAACGCACCCGTCAGGGGACCCACGTCGTCCGGGACTCAGGCGCTGACGATCCGGCCTATCTCATCGAACAGGATGATGGGGCGCGCGTCCTCAAGACGCACAGCCAGCTGACGCGCCTTTAGATCCCGATTGTTCAGCTTGGCGCGAATCGCTTGAGCCCATCCAGTGAATGAACGATTCACTTCGTTGGTGACTCCACATAAGACCATCGTGCTCCAATCCCCCTGTCCTGCAGATTGAGCTAGGGTCTCTCAAGGGCGGGATCGACGCATGCGATCAATGCGTGAATATTCCCGCCCGGATTTGGAGACCGTGGAGACCGATGCCCGACGGAAACCCGCCTGCGCTTTCACTTTCTTCCGGCGTCAGCGCCGAAGGCTGGCTGACCGACAGCTGGTATTTCGCCGCCATGTCCGCCAACCTCAAGCCTGGCAGGCAGTTCCGGCGCATCATTCTTGGCCAGCCGGTGATGCTCGCCCGAACTGCAAAAGGCGAAGCTTTCGCCCTGCGCGACATCTGCCCGCACCGTCTCGTTCCCCTTTCCGCCGGACAGCAGATCGATACCGACGGCGCTCCCACCATCCAGTGCCCCTATCATGGCTGGCGCTTCGGCACGGATGGCGTCTGCAGACACATGCCCTCCCTCGTCGAACCAGGCGCGTACCCGTTTGAGAAGGTTCGCGTCCGCCGCTATCCCGTCCACGAAGCCAACGGCATGGCCTTCGTCTATGTCGCCGACAATCCGCGCTCCGAAACGCCCCCCGCCGTTGAGCAGCCGGCCTTTGACCTGCGTGGCGCTCTGCCGAAATTCGTCGTCGAGCAGACGTTCAACGCTCACATGGACGACGCCGTCGTCGGCCTGATGGACCCGGCGCACGTGCCCTTCGTGCACAATCAATGGTGGTGGCGCCCGCCCTCAACCGGGCTTCGCCTCAAGGAAAAGCCGTTCGAGCCAATTGAGCGTGGATGGCGCATCGCGCGCCACCAGCCGTCCGGCAATTCGCTGGCCTACAAGGCCCTGCTCGGAAGCGACGTCACCACCGAGATCGCCTTCCAGATTCCCGGCTTCAGGTGGGAGATAGTCGAGGCGAAGAAGGCCCGCATCTTCACCCTCACCTGCCTCACCCCGGTCGAGCCGAAGCTGACGCGGATCACACAGATAACCTACTGGACCAACGCGCCACTGCTCGACCTGGCCAAACCCATCCTCATCCCGGCGGCCCGCAAATTCCTTGGCCAGGACGGCTATATGGTCGATCTCCAGAACACCGGCATGGCCTACCAGAAATCGATGATGTGGATCGACGACATTGACGTGCAAGCCAAATGGTATCTGACGCTGAAGAAGGAATGGGCGACGTCGCGCGCGGACAACCGCCCCTTCGTCAACCCCATCGAACCTCGTGTGCTGCGATGGCGGAGTTGATCGCCGGCGCCTTATCGCGCACCACGTCTCTTCATGGCTCCCACCACCAGCGCCACCCCAAGCACGAACAACCAAAGCTCCATCCCCATGAACGCGTAGGGAATCACTTCGATCACCGGCAGTTCCGGCATGACGGTAGACAGCAACTCCGACTGCCCAGCGATCCACGCCGGCAGCGTCGCCAGACCCGCAATACCGATCCATTTCAGCGCGCCGCCATTTCGCACGAGCGCGATCCCGAGCCCCAGCGTCCATACCATCAGCAATATCTGCCCGAGATGTTCGCCAATCGCGACGCCCGCGAAACTGTTGAGAGTCTGATAGGCCGATACTGCGGCCACACTCTCCGCCGATCCCGGCGCCGCCGCGATATAGGCAGCCGCCACCGGCGGGATCGCGAATGTCCAGCGCAGCAGCGCCGCCGCCTGCAGCACGCCAGAGAGCACGCCGAACATCGTGAAACTCGGCGAGATCGACCCGCGCCCCGATTTCAGCGCCTCGCCGACCAGCGCCGCGCCGATCGCGAGACCCACCGCACCCAGTGCAAATCCCCACCATGCAAGGATCAGCGGCGTCCCTTGCGCGGAGAACAGCGTCAGCACCTCGCCCGCCGGCCGGCGCAGCACATCGTCATAGTCGAACAGCATGATCAGCGCGGTGTAGGGAATGTTCGCCGCCAGCGCGACGACCGCTAGCACGATGCCGGCGCGCAACCGTGCGGGCCGGTCGAACTCAGGGTTCTTCATGTTCGCCTCCATTTGTCACTGCTTGGTGACATACTGCGCCTTCTGTTGCCAAGTCAAGTGCTTGTCTCCAGGAGGTGACTTGTCTAGCTTCTGGGCGCACGGAGAGCCGAATGCCTAAGGCAAAAATCCCAGAAGCCGCCTCCCGCGACCGCGAGGCGACGACACAGAAATTCATCGATGCCGCCGCCCGCGTCATCGCCCGCGATGGCGCGGCGGGCGTTGGCGTCAACGCCATCGCCGTCGAAGCCGGCGCCGACAAGAAGCTCATCTACCGCTATTTCGGCGGCCTTGACGCGCTGCTCGAAGCCTTGGGCGCCGCAACCGGCGTCTGGATCGGAGACATCCCCGCTCCCACAAAGGGCAACTATGGCCAGCGCATGCTCGCCGCCTTCACCGTCTACGCCGAGAAACTGCGCGGCGATCCCGTGCTGCAAAAGCTTCTCGCCTGGGAACTCGCCGGCCCCTCGGGTGCGCTGTCCCGCATCGACGCCGCCCGCTCCAGGCAGATGGGCAAGATGATGCACGTGATCCGCGGCGACGCTGTACCGCCCGCCGGCGTGGACGCCCCCGCCATCAACGCCATCGCCCTCGCCGCCCTCAACTACCTCGTCATCCGCAGCGCCACGACCGGCGGATTCGCCGGAATGCCCCTCAAGACCGAAGCCGACTGGAAACGCGTCACCACCGCTTTGGAAAGCCTGCTAACTGCCGCATACGAGCCGAAAGCGTAGCAGGGCTGTCTGGCTTTTTGCTCCCTTCGCCAACCCGTGCCATAACGGGCGCGGCATATCTCGAAGGAATGCCGTCGGGGACAGGGATGAAGCTCTTCGCCAAATTCTTCATCATGGCTGGGCTCGCCGCCTTCGCCTTGCCGACCTTCGTGCAGCCGGCGCCGCGCACGACTGGCGGCCGACCCGACTTCCAGGGCGTTTGGTCGAGCAAGGGCCTCACGCCACTGGAAAGGTTGCCCGGCGCCACCGGCCTCGTTGTTGGCGAAGAGGAAGCCGCAAAACTGGTGAGCGTGATCCGCGACCGCGCCCGGTCCAAGGCGTTCGAAGTCCAGATAGACCCAAACCTGCTGGCCGTCGACGTCCGAACGCTCACGCGCGTCGACGGACAATGGCGCTCGTCATGGATCACCGATCCGCCGGACGGAAAACTGCCGCTGACCGCCGAAGGCCAGCGGATACTTGCAGTTGAAAGATCGCGGCTGGACGGGACGTCGATGCTCACCGATCCCGAAACGCGCCTCGTCTATGAACGCTGTCTTGCCGGGCCGGGCGTCGCCCCGCTCTGGTCCGTCCCGGTCGAGAACATGCGAAGGATCGTGCAGACGCCCGGCCATGTGGTGCTATACACCGAGGAAGGCGGCGACGCCCGCATCGTCGCCATCGGCGCCGCGCACCGCCCCGGCGTCATCACGTCCTGGCTGGGCGACTCGGTCGGCCGTTGGGAGGGCGATACGCTGGTCGTCGAAACCGTCAGTGGCCGCGACAATTCGGTTCCCTTCCCAACCATGCCTCAAGTGGTCCGCCGGCAATCTCGCGTGATCGAACGCTTCAGCTTTGTTTCCGCCGACGAAATCCTCTACCGTTTCACGGTCGAGGACCCGGAAGTCTACGACAAGCCGTGGAGCGCGGAGTACAGCCTCAACCGCGAGAAGACGACCGCCTATGAATACGGATGCCATGAAGGCAATTACAGCCTGCCGAACATCCTTCGCGCCGCCCGCATCGCCGACGGTCGCAAGGCTGATGCGCCCACGCGCTGATTCCGGGACGTGACCATGAAATCCATCTTCGTGATGCTCGTGCTCGTCACCCTCACCGGCTACGCCCCGCGCGCGCTCGCACAGGAATCCTCCGCGCAGCAACAGGTCTCCACCGTTGAAACCCAAGAGGTGATCTGGGCGAAGCCCGCCGGCGCTGACCTGCTCGCCATGATCTACCGCGACCCGAAAGCCAAAGGGCCGCTTCCGGTCCTGATCGATGTCCATGGCGGCGCCTGGGCTTCGGGCGACCGCACAGGCGGCAAGCTCTACGACACAGAACTCGCCAAATCCGGCCTCCTCGTCATCGCCATCGACTTCCGCCAGGCGCCCGCGTTCAGACACCCTGCCGCCAGCGCCGACGTCGCCGCCGCCGTGCGCTGGGTTCGCCTCAACTCCGGCAAACTCAACGCCGATCCCGACCGCATCGGCCTCATCGGTTCGTCTTCCGGCGGACACCTGGCCCTGCTTGAAGCCCTTCGCCCCAGCGCCGCCGTCCATTCCGGTACGCCCATCGCCAGCCCGAGCGGCGCCTTCGCTCCGCATGACGACATCGACGCATCAGTGGACTACGTTGTGGCGATGTGGCCGGTGTCCGACCCCGCTTATCGCTACCGCTACGCCAAACGCGCCGGCCTCGTCCGCCTCGTCTCGGCAAGCGAAAGCTACTTTGCTGACGAAGCGGCCATGTGGGACGCCTCCATTCCGCGCATCGTCACGGCCGGTGAGGCGAAGGCCCTGCCGCCCATCCTCGTGGTCCAGCCTGGCGATGATTCGAACATCCCGCAGGAAATGACGTTCGACCTGTTGCGCGCCTGGCAGGCTCGCGGCGGGCGCGCGGACTACGTCTTTTATCCGGGCGAGTCTCACGCATTCGGGCATCGTCCATCCGAGGCGACGAGCGACCTTGTGAACACGATTGCAGACTATGTCCGCCGCCAGAACAGCGCACCACAGGATTAGTAGGTGAGCTTGACGCCGCTCTTCTTGGAATTGGGTCCGACGCCTTCGGGAACCGGAACGTCAATCAGGCCATAGTCGGTGTTCAGGACCAGCTGGGGTCCGGCTTTCAGCTCCAGCGTGTTGACGACCACGACGGTGAATTCGGATGCGCCCGCCACGTCATTGTTGGCGTCGATGGTGAAATTGCCGCGCGGGATGTAGATCGTGCCAACCAGCCGGTCGGCAAAGTTGCTCGTGATGATGTATTTCTTGTCCTTGACCGAGGCTGGGTCCTCGAAGAACAGCAGTCCCGCCAGCGGCCCGTCTTTCGGCGCCGAAAGATCAATCACCGCATTGCTGGTGAATCTGAAAACTGCGGCTGAGCCGGTGAAATAGAAACCGACATACTCGCCCTGGACCTCGGAATTGCTGTCAACCAGGAATTCCCCGTCCTTGATGATGTAGACGCCGGGATCGAGTGTGATTCGCGAGTTCCCTTTTATTTTCAGTCCGCCGCAATAAACGCCCGGCGACAGGGCGCCCACGAAATCGTCCTTCTCCATCTTGTTGTAGGTGCACGCCCCAACCGGCGGCGGAGGACGCCCGGCCAGCGGATCGCCCAGCGAGGGGCAATCGGTGATCGGCTGCGGCGAGAAATTGCCCGTGCCGCCCTTTGATCCACCCCCGGAACAGATCAACGCCCCGCTCAGCTTGGCGTTGGACTGCGATATCACGGCGTCCTTGTGCGTCGAGTTCGCATAGATCGCGCAGTTGGGCGCAATTAGCTCGGCATTGGAATCGAGGGACAGTGCGCCGGCCTTTTTGTCGTCCAGCGCGATGACGCAGACATTGGCCGACCCGCCGACCACTTCGGCGACGGCCGTCACTGTGACCGGGCCGGCGCTCTGGGCGACCGGGCCCATGAAGTAGACACGGGGCGGAGCGGAGACGGTGACCGACACGACGGTCCCCTTCTCGAGCAGCTGGGCGCTCGCCGTCGCCTCGCCTTCATAGTTGGCGCCGATATAGCTTTGAACGACGGCCTGCACGCGCGTGGCGCTGCCTTCCGAGACGACGAGTTCATGGGCCGAGGACAGCGCGGCGGCGTCGGCTGCTTCCTGCAGGTGTCGGCGCTGCATTTCCAGGGACGCGTAATCGACGACGCCGCCCGTGATGAACATCATCACAGAGAGGACGCCCATGGCGAGGACCGCCATATTGCCATTCCGGCTGGACAACAGACAGCGAAGCATGTCGCGGCATCCCTTCCCGAGCAAAGTAAGCAGGGAAAGATTATGATCCGTTCACCCGATCCGGCGTGATTCGGCCGGCGCCGTTAACTTGTCAGGCGGCCTCCGGCCCTAACGCTCCTCCTCCAGGTTCCTTGCGACCTTGCCGCCACCCATTTCCTGCACCCGCGCGCCCGCCAGAATCCCATTCAAGGCGTAATTGCCTTCATGGCAGGCATATTCGTAGAGCGGCTCCTTCGAGCGGCTGAGCGACATCTCGCCCTTCCATGTCGCGGTGTAATAGGTCGGGTCCTCGACGGTGAATTCATAAAGTATCTGTTCGTCCGACCAGCGGGTGAACCGTTCGGTGAGTTTACCCGCCGGCGACATCTGCGCTCGCTGGGCGGGATTGACGCTCACCGTCTCGACGACAAGCGTATCGCCGTCATACCAGCCGACCGAATCCCCGAACCAGGGCTGGATCGCCAACGGGCGCCGCCTGGCCTCTGCGGCGCCTTTCACGAGGGGGATGATCCGCGTGTCGTGGTTCATCTCCACCAGGAACACGACGTGATCGGGCGTCTGCACGATCTGGTAGTTGTTGTTGTAGAGGCTGTTCTGCATCACCGGACCGGCGGAGCGGCTGAAGCTGACGAGGCAGCGTTCGGCCAGCGGCCGCGTTTCAGGACCATCGAATGTTCCGAACCCGCGCGACGATCCTGCGGCTTTCTGCGCTGCGGTCGTCGGCGGCAGCCTGCCGTCGATCGGCTGGGTTATCCAGGACGATCGAATCTCGCCTTTCACCGTCGCGAAGCGCCGGCCCGGATCGAGCCAGAAGGAATTGTAGCCCTTGGTCGCGAAGTCTGCCGCATTGCCTGAAGGCGGCAGGGCGTTGGTGTCGACCTCGGCGGTCTGCACCTTCTCATTGACGTTCCAGGTCGATTTGTCCTCGAAGCCCTTGGCTTCGTCCGGCGTCAGCACCAGCCTTGGAATATTGCCAGGCCGCTGAAGGCTGGTGACTGAGACATTGGTCCAGAACCCCTGCAAATCTGGCCGGCCATCCGCCGTGCGGGGCGGATCGGGCATCGGGACGGTCGCCGGACCCGCCTGGGCAAGAGCGGGACCGCAAAGGGCAAGGACAGCCAGTGTCCACACGGACGCGGAGTGGATAAACGACGACATCGGTTTAATCATCGGTTTCCTACGGCGGATGCGACAGCTTCCATCAGTCTCTGGGCGAGGATGCCTGAGCCGCGACGCATCGCAAAGCCGGACAGCGGCCTTGGACAAGCAGATGTGATGCGCCGGGTCGCCTGCTTGCCGGCGCGACGGAAAGCGCGGCTCTCGCCTGTTGAATGTGTTGCGCGGCCGGTCAAGGCTGTGGGACACGACGCTAGCGCAACTGGTCTGCGTCCGCTCGAACGCAGACCAGTTGCGCTACACTTTTGGGATCGAGCATCTTTCTTCGGTCAAACGGAGGCAGTTTGATCGAAGGATGCTCTATCGTCGGCCAGATCGCCGGAGCGAGACGTTGTACGCGAGGATGACGGGATGAACATGCGCCGATCGCTGGCTTGGATGCTGTTGGGATTGACGCTGGCGACGGCCAGCCCTGTCGCCGTCGCACAGACGCCGCCCGATCACCCCGGCCTCGCCGTCTACAACCGGGCCTGCGCCGCCTGCCACGACAATCCGGGCGCGACCCGTGCCGCGACCCTTCCTGTCCTCAAGGGGACGGCCCCCGCGCAGCTGCGCACCGTCCTCACCGAAGGGGTGATGAAGCCGATGGCGGCCGGCCTGTCGGCGGAGGAGCTCAACCAGTTGATCGGCTTTCTCACCGCCGGCCAGCAGGCCGCGCCGGTCGCCTGGACGGACGCCATGATCTGCCCGGTCGAAAGGCGCGTCGTGAACGTGTGGGGGCCGGCCGGCCTTTCGTCCTTCGGCGGCGATCCCAAGTCGACACGCCGCCTTTCAGCCAGGCAAGCCGGACTTAAGACCCAACAGATGAAGGACCTCGAAATCGCGTGGGCGATCGGCATTCCGCAGACGCAGACCATGGGGATGGGTGCGACGGTGCTCGGCGACACCGCCTTCGTCAACGCCGGCGGCCGTCTGCTCGCGCTCGACGCGGCGACAGGTTGCGCCAAATGGGTCTATGACGCCGGCGGATCGCGCAACACGCCCGTCATCGCCGAGATCAAGGGCAAGAAATCCTTGGTGTTCGCCAACAGTCGGGGCGAGGTCCATGTCGTCGATGCGGCCACGGGACAGCTGGTGTGGAAGGCGGACGGCAAGCCCGCCAACGGCGTTGGTTCCGTCAGGGGCGGCGTCGTCGTCCACAAGGATTTGATCATCGTACCGATTTCCGCCTCGGGAGTCGGAACCGGCGCCAATCCGACCTTCGAATGCTGCACGGGCCATGGCGCCGTCGTCGCGCTCAACGCCACGACCGGATCGAAGCTGTGGGAATACCACACGATGAAGGAGGCCGAGTACACAGGCCAGGTGAATTCCAGGGGCGTCAAGCAACGTGGCCCGTCCGGTGCGCCGATCTGGTCGATCCCGACGATCGACGAAAAGCGCAACCGTGTGATCGTCACCACCGGCGAAAACACCTCCCACCCGGCCACTGACACTTCCGACGCCATCATCGCCATCGATCTGTCGACCGGCAAAGAAGCGTGGAAATACCAGGCGATGGCGGCCGACGTCTGGAACCTGGCGTGCGCAGCGACCAAGGACAAAAGTGGTCCCAACTGCCCGTGGTTCTTCGACAATGGCCAGGGCCGCGACTTCGACTTCGGCGCCCAGGCCATCGTCGCGACTGGCGCGGGCGGCAAGGATGTGATCCTTGCCGGACAGAAATCTGGCCATGTCTGGGCGCTGGACGCCGACACTGGCAAGGTTCTGTGGAGCCAGCGCGTCGGTGAAGGCACGGCGCTTGGCGGGGTGCACTGGGGCATCGCGACCGACGGTTCGCGCGTCTTCGCGCCGATCAACGACCCCTTCCCCGGCGCCGAGGGCGGCCCTCCCCGGCCGGGTATGTACGCCTTCGACATCAAGTCCGGCAAGCCGGCCTGGTCCCATGTCGCGCGCCCCGATTGCGAAGGCGAGCGCGGCAAGCTGGTCACCAACTGCAAGGAGAAGTACGGCTATTCCGTCGCCCCGCTCGTGGTCGATGGAGCCCTCGTCAGCGGCACGCTGGACGGAAAGATCGTCATCTTCGACGCGAAGTCCGGCAAGGTCCTGAAGCAGATCGACACGATCGGTCCGGTCAAGACCAGCAATGGCGTCGAAGGCAAGGGCGGCTCGATTGAGAGCCACGGAATTTCTGCGGGCGCGGGCATGATCTTCGTCTCGTCCGGCTATGGCTCGTTCGGCCAGTCCCCTGGAAACGTCCTCATCGCGCTGAAGCCGAAGAAGTAGGCTCGGTAATTTGGCGCTGTCGTTCGGCCCGCACCGCTCCTCCAGACGAACGCCCGAAGGCTATCGTCAGTCCGCCGTGCGTCAGGGCGCGGCGTACGTCGCCTGGAGGACGCCGCTGGCGAGCACATGCCCGTCCATCGCCGCCCGTACATCCTTGACGGTCGAGCCGTCATAAAGCCCAAGCCGCTTGTCCAGCGCAAACACCTGGAAAGTGTAGTTGTGAACGCCCGACGGCGGACGGGGCCCGAACCAGACCAGCTTGTTCTGGCCGATGCTCGCGCCGGTCTGGAAACCGCCCATAGGCGTCTGCGTGAGGCCTTCCGTCAGGCTTGTCGTCGTCGCCGTCAGATCGCCGAGAATCCAGTGGAGATAGGGCGGTCGCGTGGGTCCGAGGTCAGGGTCCTCGACGATTACGATATACGACATCGTGCCGGCCGGTCCGGCGCTCCATGACAATTCCGGTGCGACATTGTCGCCATAGGCGGAGTATTTGAGCGGAATCGCCCCGCCCGCCTCGAAACTCCTGGAGGTGACTGTCAGCTTGGAGTCATTCGCGGGCTTGGTCGCATTGATCGTCAGCCCGGCTGTATTCTGCCCGGCCAGCTGCCCCATGGCGGGCGTCGCGACGCTCGCCGCAAGCACCAGCGCGAGGCTCGCGCGCTTCATCGTGTTCATGTCTACTCTCCGGACAGTTGCGATCTGCTCTTTGTCAAAGCTATGTCGCGAGGTCACTTCTTCCAACCTCCAAACGCAGACCGCACTACTTCATCAACGCCACGACAAGGCTCGTCGCCAACATGACCAGCGCCACCGGCGCCCAGATGCGCCTCTCCCACTTGCTTGGCGTCAGCAGATTCATGGCGACCGCGACAGCCATAAGCCCGACGACCCCCCATATCGCCACTTTCGACGCAGTGAGCAGTTCGGGAAGAGCCAGGCCTGCCCGCGCTGACACGACAGCGCCCATTGCTGCGTAAATGACGATCTGCACCAGAGCCGCGATTCGCATCGCAGATGGGAACCGCCCGGGAAAGCGCCCGCCCATCGCGAGTCGTCCCCAAGGCGCGCCCATCGCCAGCCCGAGCTGAAACAACGCAAGCGCTCCGAGCGCCACGCCGAAAATCCACGCTGCGAGGCTTTCGGCTCCCAATTGCCGACCCTCAGCCGATCCCTTCAAACAGCGCCGTCGACAGATAGCGCTCGGCGAAGGACGGAATGATCACCACGATTTTCTTCCCGGCCATTTCTGGCCGCTTTCCGACATCTACCGCCGCCGCCAGGGCGGCGCCCGATGAAATGCCGCCGGCGATTCCTTCCAGGCGCGCGATCTTCCGTGCGAGATCAAGCGCTCGCTCGTTCGAGACCTTAACGATCTCGTCGATATAGCTGGTGTCCATGTTGGCGGGGATGAACCCCGCGCCGATGCCCTGGATGGGATGCGGGCTGGGCGCGCCGCCGGAAAGGACCGGGCTTTTTTCGGGCTCCACCGCAATCATCCTCAGTGACGGGCGGCGCGGCTTCAACGTCCGCGCACAGCCGGTGAAAGTGCCGCCAGTCCCGACGCCGCAGATGATCGCGTCCACCTCCCCGGCCGTGTCCTTCCAGATTTCCTCGGCTGTCGTGCGGTCGTGGATGGCGGGGTTGGAGGGGTTGTCGAACTGGCTCGGCATGACCGAGTGCGGAATCGTCTCGAGCAGCTCCCGCGCTTTGGCGATCGCCCCGTTCATGCCTTTCTCGCGTGGCGTCAGCTCCACCTGCGCGCCAAGCAGCGCCAGCATCTTGCGGCGCTCGATCGACATCGATTCCGGCATGGTGAGAATGATCTTGTAGCCGCGCGAGGCGGCGACGAACGCCAGCCCGATGCCGGTGTTGCCCGATGTCGGCTCGACCAGCGTCGTCTCGCCCGGTTTGATCTGGCCGGCCTGCTCCAGGTCGATCACCATGCCTAAGGCGATGCGGTCCTTGACGCTCGCAAGCGGGTTGAAGAACTCCAGTTTCAGCAACAGCTCGGCGACCACGCCCTCGCTGTCGCTCAATCGCTGCGCCCGCACCAGCGGCGTGTTGCCGATGGTGTCGAGGATGCTGTCATAGATGCGCCCGCGCCCGGGCGGATCAAGCCTTACCGACGGCGGCATGACGGTCATTTGTGGATCCTCGCCTCGTGACTGTGACAGGTCCACTATAGGCGCAAGGAGGGGTTTGTCGAAGGAGGGCTGGTCGAAATGCATGCCCGGTTATTCCGGTTGTCACCCCAGCGCCAGCACGACCGCCTTGCGGCCAACGGTTGGCAGGCTTGCAAGCGCGACGTCTCGCAGCATCCACACAAACCCCTCACCGTCCGCAAAGACCCCTTCGTCGCGCCTGTCTCCGCGCCAGACCTCCAGCCTCAGCGCGAAGTGCGTGAAGACGTGGCGAACCTCGCCGGCGCGCTCCCAGGCAAACCCGTGCGGAGCACCATCAAGTGCGTTGTCGCGCGGAGCGTTTGTCCACTCACTCGTCGGCGGCATCAGCATCCCGCTCAGCAGTCCGCTCGGCGGGCGGCGGGTGAGAAGCACGCTGTCTCCCCGCAGAGCGACGAATGCCGATCCCAGCCTTTCCGGCCGCTTGCTCGTCAGGGGCTTCACGGGATAGCGGTCGGGCTCTCCCTCGACCCGCGCGGCGCACAGCTCGAACAGCGGGCACACCCCGCACATGGGTCGGCGCGGTGTGCAGATCATGGCGCCCAGATCCATCAGGCCTTGCGCCAGATCGCCCGGCGGATGAGAGGGCTCCAATGCGTCGAACAAGCCTTGGGCCTCGGCGGCGATGACTTTCCGCACCGCGCGCCAGCCTGCCTCTGTCCTGTCGCCGCCGATGGCGAACAGGCGCGAGACGACCCTTTCTATGTTGCCGTCGATGGGGGCGACTGCCTCTCCGAATGCAATCGCCGCCACCGCCGCCGCCGTATAGGGACCGACGCCCGGAAGACGGAGCAGCCCCTGCCGGTCTTGGGGGAAATCGCCCGCCGCGGCGACGGTTTGAGCGCAGGCGTGCAGGTTGCGCGCGCGGCTATAATATCCAAGCCCCGCCCACGCCGCCGACACATCCTCCCAGGAAGCGGAGGCGAGCGCCTCGACACTTGGCCATCGTTTGGCGAAGCGCAGGAAGTATGGCGCGGCGTGCACCACCGTGGTCTGCTGCAGCATGATCTCCGACAGCCAGACCAGATAGGGATCCTGTCGGCGCCCTGTCATCGACGTGGCCGGTCCGACCCGCCACGGCAGCGCGCGCACATTGCGCCCGTACCAGCATCCGACCGCCTGAGTTATCATGCTCCGCCTGTCGATCGTCATGCCGACGGTGGTTCCTCCAGAATCAACGCGCCCAAAAATCGGGTCGATTGAAGGCGAATAACCTGATTGATTTCGAAGTTCCAAAGCAAACTGTGTGCGTCGATTTGGACGCACGTTGCTTTAGTCGCGATGTCTGGCAGGATGTGGGACCATGAGCGTGCCGTCTCAATCCAGGCCAGGCTGGCGACAGACCTCCGATGAGCAGGCGGCCCTCGCGCGCCTCTCGGAAGTCCGCGCCCGGCCAGCGGCCCGGGCGGCGCCCTCGCTCGGCGTGGCGATGCACCGTGCGCTGGCGCCTCTTCTCAAGGAGGCCGGTCCCGCCCCGGACACGCTGCGCGCCCGCTGGCCGGAAATCGTCGGCGCCCGCCTCGCAGCAATCACGGAACCGGTCAAGGTCGCCATGTCGAGGCGAGGCGGCACGCTGACCATCCGCGCCCCGTCCGCGGCCGCGCCGATGATCCAGCACGCGGCCGAAAGTATTCTGCAAAAGGTCAACCTCGCCAGCGGGTCGAAGATCGTGGCTCTGCGGATCGTCCAGAGCACGGCGCGGCAGGCAGTCCCGGTGGCTCTTCCCGCGCTCAGGCCTCTTGGACCGGACGAACGGGCGGCGCTGGCTAGCGCCATCGCCCCGATCGGGAACGCGGCGCTCCGGGAGGCGCTTGGAGGGCTTGGCGAAGCGGTCCTGGCCTCGACGCCCCGCATTCGCTGATCGTGCTCGTTGACCCGGGCCTCGCGTCACGTCAAACAGGCCCCAGACAGTCCGATAGTCCGCCCGTGACACGCCGCATCGCGACAATGACAGGGTCCAGCTGATGATCGCCACGAAACGCCCGGCCGCTCCGTTTTTCCGCGCGCCACGATCCTTGGGCGCACTCGCGGGTCTTGCTTTTCTCGCCATCGCATCCTGTTCGGAAGCGGGCGGCCCATCCGGCGCGAACGGCGACGTAAAGGTGGATCCCTTTATCGGCGACATCGTGATGGGCGATCCAAACGCGCCTGTCGAGATTGTCGAATACGCTTCGCTTACCTGCCCTCACTGTCGCGATTTCTGGAAACAGCAATTCCCGGTGCTGAAAGAGCGCTACGTCGATACGGGCAAGGCGCGCTACATTCTGCGTGACTTTCCAACCCCCCCGGTCGAGGTCGCCGCCGCTGGCGCGGCCATCGCCCGGTGCAAGGGCAAGGACAAGTACTACGAGATCGTCGATGACATCTTTTCCAGCTATCGCGAGATGATCGAGGCGGCTCAGAGCGCTCAGGGTGCGGGACCCGTCCTCGTCGCCATCGGCGGCCGGCACGGGCTCTCGCCAGATGAGGTCCGGGCGTGCGTCAATGATCCCGACCTTCAGAGATTCTTCGAAAAGACGGTCGCTGACGCTGCGGGTCGGGTGAGTTCAACTCCGACCCTGTTCGTTGATGATGTCGTGGTCGAGAACCACACGATCGAGAACCTTACGGCCGCGATCGAGGCGAAGCTCAATCCGGGCGCCGCGCCTCCAGCGCCCGCCCAGTGACGCCGATGCGGTTCGCTCGTGAGGGAGGAACGACATGAAGGCGACAACGACTTCGGGAGCCGCCTTCGCCGTCCACGCGCTCGCCATGCTGGCGGCCCCCGCGCAAGCTCAGACCGCGCCGGTTCTGCGTGATGTCGTGCTCGGCATGCCAGACGCTCCGGTGACCATCGTCGAGTACGCCTCGACCACCTGTTCCGCTTGCCAGCATTTTCACATCGACGTTTTGCCCCGCCTCAAGGCTCGCTACATCATGTCCGGCGAGGCGAACTTCGTGCTGCGCGACCATCCCACCCCGCCGGTTCCAGTGGCGAATGCCGGGTCGGCCCTGGCGCGCTGCGCCGGTGCGGCCGATTTCTACGCGGTCATCGGGGACCTGTTCGCCCGCCAGGCCGAGACGCTGGCCGCCGCCCGAACGGGTGGTGCCCGCGACCAGATCATCAGGATCGGCGCCGCCCATGGCATGTCTTCTTCCGACGTGCAGGCGTGCATCGGCAATCCGGAAATCAAGGCCTACCTTGACAAGCAGGTCGAGGACGCGCCCGGAGTCATGTCGACCCCGACCCTATACGTCAACGGGCGGCTCGTCGCGGAGCCTACATTCGCGGCGCTCGGCGCTGCGATCGACGCTGAGCTAGCGTCTCGTACGCCGATTCATGAAGTTCATCCCCAAAAGTAGAGCCGAAGCGCCGTCGCTACGCCGCTCGGTCGTTCCTGGCGACACCCGTGAATTGCGCGACCATGGCCATCAGCTCTTGTGCGATCACCGGCTTGCCGAGCACCGCGTCAAAACCTGCCCGCTCATAGAAGGCCGCATCGTGCTCGGAGCCGGACGCCGTGTAGGCGATGATAGGCGCGCTGATGTTGGGGCCAGGTCGCGCCCGGAGCGCTGCAACCACATCAAGCCCGGTCACACCCGGCATACGCAGATCGACCAGGATCAAGTCGAATGGCTGGCTCAGAGCCGCAGCTATCCCGCTCTCGCCATCGCTCGCCTCAGATGTATCGACCCCCCACGCTTCAAGCATCGCGCGGGTCATTTCTCGTATGGGTTGGTTGTCGTCGCATATCAGCACCCGGCGGCCCGGAGCGAGATGCATCGTCGCCCCGGCTCCTTTCGCTGCATCAACGGTCGTTCTGGCCGGGATCCGGAACGAGAACACCGCGCCCGCCCCGGGCTGGCTGACGACGTGAATCGCTCCACCCATCGCCTCGACAAGACCCTTGCAGATTGCAAGTCCCAGCCCCGCGCCTTCGTGCCGGCGCGTTGCGCCGCCATCGACCTGCGAGAACCGGACAAAAAGTTTTTCCTGCTCGCCCGCGCCAATGCCCGGGCCTGTATCCGCGACGTCCGCGAGCAAGAATCCGTCTTTGCTGTCGTAGCGAATGCTGAGACGGACCTCACCTGAATCGGTGAACTTCACCGCATTCCCGATCAAGTTGATCAGAACCTGGCGGTAGGCGTCGGGATCGATCAGCAAGCTGGCGGGGACGCCGGCAGCCTCGTCAAAGGAGAGCGCAATTCCCTTGGCCTTTGCCTGCAAAGCCAGCAGGTCGAGGCATTCGCGGGCGGTCCTGGCGGGAGAGGCAGGCCAGCGGTTGATGACGACCCGCCCCGCTTCGATACGGGAGAAATCCAGTATGCCGTTCACGAGCGCCAGCAGCGATTGGCTTGCCCCATCGATCCGCGCGGCATAAAGCCGAGCCTGATCGGAGAGGCCGCATGTTTCGGCCAGCAGGCCGGAATATCCGACGATTGCGGTCAGCGGCGTGCGCAATTCGTGGCTGATGTTGGAAAGAAACTCCGCCTTCGCCGCCGTCGCGCCTTCGGCAGCCTCCTTGGCCGCCACCAGCTCCCGCTTCATCTCCTTGCTCGCTGTGATGTCGCGGATGACGTCCTGAACCTCGACAAGATCGCCGGCGGCGTCGAACAGGGTCCGGGGATGAGCTTCGAGCCAGAGTTCGCGACCTTCCTTGGTGGACGCCCGGAATTCGATCCGGATCGGCGGCGCGCCCGGCCCGAGACTGACATAGTCGCTGAACGCCTGGCGGACACGGTTGTGATCCCCCGGATGCATGATGTCGAATGTCGTCCGACCAATCAGTTCCGCCGGCTCGTATCCCAGCAGGCGGCGCACCGCCGGCGTGACGAAGGTGAGCGTTCCGTCGGGCTGGAAGCAGAAGGTCACGTCGGTCGCGTTTTCGGCCAGAAGGCGGTAACGCCGCTCGCTGTCGGCGAGCGCCAGCTGGGAGGCCCGCCGGTCGGTGATATCGAACATTGTGCCATAGACAGCCAGAACCTCGCCGCCGGGGCCGAATTCGCTGCCATTTCGTCCTTCGACGTACCGGATTTCTCCGGACGGACGGACAATCCGGGTCACGGTCGCCCCCGAGGCGCCCGCGAGGTTGCCTTCGAGGCTGGCGTCCGCGCCCGCGCGATCCTCTGGGTGGACGAACTGCATGGCGTAGGCCAGCGACGGCACGACGCTGGGGTCAATGCCGAAGATCTTGTACATGTTGGGTGACCACCGGATCGCCTCGGTTGCGGCGTCCATACGCCAGTAACCGACCCCCGCCAGTTCCTCGGCCATATCCGCCCAACGTTGCGCTCGGACGGGGCTGACTGGGAGCATGGGAGCGGTCTCTCGCTGGCGCTTAGCTGGACATAAGGTTCACGGATTAGCAACGCGTGAAGACTTCCGGCTGTCGGGACATTTGCCCTCCCCCGCTTTCAAATGCGACAAGCCTGCGTGATCCGGCGCCTCATGCTGATTCCCGCATGGCGGGCCGTCGGGCGCGGCGCTGCGGCGGAGATCAGGACGTGCAGTTCACCGGCCTTCGCATTGCGGGTTTCAAGTCCTTCGTCGATCCGGTCGATGTGCCGATCGAGCAGGGCCTCACCGGCATTGTCGGCCCCAATGGCTGCGGCAAGTCCAACCTCCTCGAAGCGCTGCGTTGGGCGATGGGCGCCAGCTCCGCCAAGGCCATGCGCGGCGGCGAGATGGACGATCTGATATTTTCCGGCGCCGAGGGGCGCCCGGCACGCGAGCACGCGGAAGTCGTTCTTGTGCTGGACAATCGCTCGCGCACCGCCCCAGCCGAATTCAACGACAGCGACGACATCGAGATCCGCCGCACCCTGCGCCGGGGAGCGGGCTCTTCCTATCGCGTCAACGGCCGCGTCGTCCGCGCCAAGGACGTCCAGCTCCTCTTCGCTGACGCTTCGACCGGGGCCAATTCGCCTGCTCTCGTCCGTCAGGGCCAGATTTCCGAACTGATCGGCGCCAAGCCGCAGAACCGGCGCCGGATCCTGGAGGAGGCCGCCGGCATCGGAGGTCTCGCTGCACGGCGCCACGAGGCCGATCTCAAGCTTACGGGGGCCGAAGCCAACATGGAAAAGCTGGCGGAAATCATGGCCGAGGTCGAACGCCAGGCGGGCGCACTGCGGCGCCAGGCAGGAAAGGCCCGCCGCTACCGCGCCCTGTCGGAGGAAATCGCCGCGCTTGAGGCACGCGTGAGCGCTGTCCGCTGGCGTGGAGCCGTGAACGAAACGCTGGCCGCCCGGACCGCCCTGGAAGACGCGAAGCACGCCGAGGCCGAGGCGGTCTCCGCCCTCGCCCGAGCCAGCGCCGCCGAGTTGCGGGCTCGCTCGAAACTGGACCCGCTGCGCGCGGCCGAGACCGACGCGGCCGGCAAGCTCGGCGCGTTGAAGCTGCAGCTGGCGCGGCTTGAAGCCGAACGCGACGCCGCACGCGACGCCGCCGCGCGTCTGGAGCGCGATCTCGAACGGCTCGCCGAAGATCGTGCTCGGGAAAGCGCCGCCCATGACGAGGGCGCTACACGCGCCCGGGGCGCTGCTGCTCGCCTCACCGAATTGCCGTCGGATGTGCCTGATCAGCGGGCGCGCGAAGAGGCCGACCTCTCCACCGCTGTCGAAGAAGCAATGTTGAGCTTGCAGGATATCGAGACCAGGTCCGACGCCCGGCGCGCCGCCCTCGCCCTCGCCGAAGCGCAGGCGAGCGCCGCATCAGACGCCTTCGAGCGCGAGCAGCAAAGGTGCGATCGGCTTTTTGCCGATCTGGCCCGCTCGACTTCGGATCTTGCCTCGCTTGGCGACGTGCAGGTGCTGCAGGCAGCCCTTGAAACGGCCCGCGCCGTCCATGCCGAAGCCGACAATCTAATGCTCGTCGCTCAGTCGGCCATGGCCGCCGGCAACCTTGCGGTCGATGCGGCGCGCGCCAAAGAGGCCGGCCTTACGCCGCCGCTCAATGGCGCCGAGCGCCGTGTCCGCGAACTTGAGGCCGAGCTGAAGGGACTTGAACGTCTGCTGCGTCAGACAGACGGCCCGGCGCATCCGCCTGTGATGGATCTGATCGCGGCGCCCGGTCTCGAACGCGCGCTCGCCGCCGCGCTGGGCGCGGATCTGGATGCGCCCGCAGATCCTGAATCGCCCGTCCATTGGTCGATCAATCATGGGCTGGGGGAGATTGCCCTGCCGGATGAGGCCGTCCCGCTCGACGGCCTGGTGACCGCTCCCGATGTGTTGCGGGCGCGTCTTGCCCAGTGCGGTCTGGTCGAGCGGGGGGACGGCGCCCGCCTGCAGTCGCAGCTGGCCCAAGGCCAGCGCCTCGTTTCACGCGAAGGCGATCTCTGGCGCTGGGATGGCTTTGTCCGCCGCGCCGAAGCGCCGCTGCCTGCAGCCGAAAAACTTTCGCAACGCTCGCGCCGCCTGAACGCCGAAGACGAGCGGCAGGCCGCGCAGGCGGAACTTGACGCAGCTTCCGCCGCCCGCTCGCGCGCCTCGCAGGCTTTGACCGCCGCCGAACTCGACACCATCGGCAAAAGGCGCGCAATTGCAGAATCGACACGAGCCGCCCAAGCGGCCAGCGAGGCGGTTTTCCGCGCCGAACAGAATGTCGAGCGGCGGCGTCTGCGCGGCGCTTCGCTGGAGGAAACGATTGAGCGCCTGACCGAGGAAGTTCGGCGGGCCGAAGGGGCGCTGGGATCCGCGCGGTCATCGCTGTCGGCGGCGCCTACGGAGGCTGACCGCGCGGCGCTTGGCGACTTGGCCGAAACGGTTCGGGCGGCGCGCGAAACCGAACGCGCCTCCGCAACGGCGCTCGAAACCCTGCTGCGCGACCGGGAGCGCGCGGACCTCGCTCGCGCCGCGCTCGTGCGCGACCGCGACGAATGGTCTTCACGAGCGGCGGCGGCATCCGGACGCCTTGGCGAGATTGATCGGCAACTGGAGATGGTGAGAGCCGGCTACGCAACGCTTGTCGGCTTGCCGGCGACCCTGCAAGATCGGCTTGACGCCCTCGCCCGCGACACCGAGGCCGCCGACGAGACCAGAAGGCGCGCCTCTGATGCTTATGCCGAGGCGGAAGCCGATACGCGGCAGACCGAGTTCGCCGCCCGCGCCGCCCGCGATGCATCCTCTTCGGCCAGTGAAGTTCGCGCCCGCGACGAGGCTCGGCTGGAGGCTTCGATCCGGCGCGAGGGAGAAATCGGCGAAATCGCCCGTGGTTTGTTCCAGCGGGGACTCGCCGACCTTGAAGCTTTCGTCGCCGGCATCCTGCAATCCGCAGGGCAAACCGTCCGGCAAGATGCCGAGCCGGCCCAATCGTCATCCGACTCCGCCCAGCTTGATATGCGCCTCGACCACATTCGGCGGGAGCGCGACGGCCTGGGGGCGGTCAACATGGAGGCCGACGATCAGCTTGCGGAGATATCGAGCCGGCTAGGCTCGCAGTCGGGAGAACGCGACGACCTCGTCGCCGCCATCCAGAAGCTGAGGACAGGCGTCAACGCGCTCAATCAGGAGGGACGCGCCCGCCTGTTGACGGCGTTCGAGACGGTCAACGCACACTTCAAGTCGCTTTTCATCGCTCTCTTCGGGGGCGGCGAAGCCGAACTGCGCCTGACAGAAAGCGATGATCCGCTCGACGCCGGGCTCGAAATCTACGCCTCGCCGCCCGGAAAACGGCTGGGCACGCTCGCGCTCATGTCTGGCGGGGAACAGGCGCTGACCGCTACCGCCCTCATCTTCGCGGTCTTTCTTTCACGACCCGCCCCGCTCTGCGTGCTCGACGAGGTGGACGCTCCGCTCGACGACGCCAATGTCGACCGCTTCTGCACCCTGCTCGACGAAATGCGACGCCGAACCGACACGCGCTTCATCGTCATCACCCACAACGCCGTCTCGATGTCTCGCATGGATCGGCTGTTCGGCATCACGATGCAGGAGCGCGGCGTGTCGCGGCTGGTTTCGGTGGACCTCGAAGCGGCCGAACGCCTGGCTGCGGCGTGACCTGCCTCAGGTGTTAATCGAGCATTCAGGTTTGCCGGTCAATTATGGGCCAACGGGAGCCGGGGAACATCGCCATGAAAAAACGAAGCATGGTCGTGGCGCTTGCGGCCTTGTCGGGCTGCGCGACCATGTCGGCTGACCAGTGCGCCAGCGCCGACTGGTCGGCGCTGGGCATGAAGGACGGCAATAGCGGCGAGACTTTGAAGATGGCGGACAACCGGGAAGCCGCCTGCGCCAAGGCCGGCGTCACCATCGACCGTGTCGCCTACACGTCCGGCCGAAGCCAGGGCCTCGTCAAATACTGCACGCCCGCCCACGCCTTCGAGATCGGGTCGGTGAACGGCCGATATGACGGCGTATGCGTCGATCACAACGAAACGGATTTCCTGGTCTCCTACAAGCAGGGCATGGCGCTGGCCGAGTACAAATCCGGCGTCGCCACCGCTCGCTCCAGGGTTTCGGATGCCGCCGTCGAGATCGCGTCGATCACGGAAGCGATCGACGGTTACGCCTCTGGAGCAACGGAGTTCGAGGCCGAGAACCACAATGAAAAAGTTCTCCTCATGTGGTCGAAGCGCAAATATCTGCAGAACGAGGTCATTCCCTTCTGGCAGGCGGAAGTGCGTCGCGGCGAGAAGGTTCTCGATCGTTTCGACCAGCGCGGCGTCTACGGTTTCGACGTTGCGGAGCTGGCCGCAAGCAAGGACAGGCGGCCCCGGCCCTATGTCGGCCCGACCGAACAGGAAGCGCGCGAAATGTTCTCTGAAGTTTTCGCCAACGCCGCCTCCAAGCTTCGGCAGACATCCGCCAACTAAAGTTCTGGCGTGTCACGGCGAGCTGAACTCCCGCAATCGCCAGATGCGGCGGAATCTCGCAGGCAAATCTTGTGAATTCAAGGCGCTACGGGGGCCAAAACCCCTTGGCGTCGCTTGACTGGTTTTTCCGCCCCTATATAGGTTCGCGCGAGGCTCGGCCCCGCGCTGCTCCTTGCACCGGGGCGCTTGGTCTCCCTCCTGCACCGACGTGACGGACAGCTCCGATGGGCGACGATCTCGACAAGCGGATCGCCGACGCCCAAGCGGAGATTGGGGCGCAAACGCGTCCGTCCAGACTGGCGTCGGCCAAGGGAATGGGTCTGGGCTTCCGCATGGCTTCGGACTTCATCGCGGCGGTGCTTGTCGGTGCGGGACTGGGCTGGGGACTGGACGAGCTTTCCGGGTGGTCACCCTGGGGGCTCATTGTCTGTCTCCTCATCGGTTTCGTGACCGGTGTTAGGAATGTGGTCGTGGCGGCCAACGCGTCTTCCAGGACGGCGGCGAAACAGGACGGAAGCGACGGCGCATGATGGTTGCCACCGACCCGATGCATCAGTTTCAGATCACCCGTCTTCTTCCCTTCGAAGTCGGCGGCTTAGACCTGTCATTCACGAACTCCGCGCTTTTCATGGCGATCGCCGTCATCGGCATTCTCGGCTTTCTCGCCTTCGCGACATCGAAGCTCCAGACGGTTCCTGGCCGCGCGCAGTCGCTGGCCGAAATCTGGTACACATTTGTCGCGGGCATAGTGCACGATGTGAACCACGATGACGGGAAGCCCTACATTCCCCTCGTCTTCTCGCTGTTTTCCTTCATTCTCGTCGCCAACCTACTGGGGATGTTTCCGTATTTCTTCACCACCACGAGCCATGTGGCGGTGACCTTCACCATGGCCCTGTTCACGATCGGCCTCGTGGTCGTCATCGGGGTCTGGAAGAACGGCTTCAGCTTCCTGAAGATTTTCACGCCTTCGGGCGTGCCGCTCTACATTCTCTGGTTCGTCGTCATCATCGAGATCTTCTCCTTCTTGTCGCGGCCGCTTTCCTTCGGCATGCGTCTGTTCGCCAACATGCTCGCTGGACACGTCGCGCTGAAAATCTTCGCTGGTTTCATTCCAACTCTCGCGGTCGGCCTCGGCGCCATTGGCGTCGCGATGGGCGGCCTGCTGGTCCTGCCGCTGGTCGTCGGGATCACGGCGCTCGAATTCCTCGTGGCGTTTCTGCAGGCCTACGTCTTCGCCATCCTCACCTGCGTCTATCTCAATGACGCGCTTCATCCAGGCCACTGAGACAACCAGACGCTTGACCCCAAAGGTCGATTCCTGTTCACGGACCGCACGCCCTACCTATTTTCAAGCCTCAAGGAGAGACGATCATGGAAGGACTTAACTTCATCGGCGCCGGCCTCGCCTGCTTCGCCATGCTTGGCGCCGCCATCGGCGTCGGCAACATCTTCGCGGCGTATCTCGACGGCGCGATGCGCAACCCGTCTGCTGCTCCCGCCCAGTTCGGAAACCTCATCTTCGGTTTCGCCGTGACCGAAGCGCTCGGCATTTTCGGTCTGGTCATCGCCTTCATCCTGATTTTCGCCGCTCCCGGCGCCTGATCTCACGGCGCCAGGGAGGAGTGCTCTTGGAACACGAGACAGCCGAACACGCGACCGGCGGCGGGTTTCCCCCGTTCGACCAGATCGACACCTTCCCGTCCCAGATCTTCTGGCTGGTGGTGACGTTCGGCGTTCTCTACTTCGTGCTTTCCAACGTGCTGCTGCCCAGGATCAGACAGGCGATCGAGGACCGCGACGGCGTCATAGCCGCCGATGTCGCGAAAGCCGCCGCCGCAAGCACGCAAGCCGACGCGGCCATTCGTGAGTTCGAAGCCAAAGTCGCGGACGCAAGGTCTCGCGCCCGAGACACCGCCGCCAGGGCCAAGGCCGAGGCCGACGCCCAGGCCAGCGCCGAAACCGCCAAGGCGGACGCCGCTCTGGAAACACGCCTTGCCGCCGCCGAAAGGCGTATCGGCGAGGTTCGCTCTGCGGCCATGTCGAACGTCGCCGCCGTCGCCGAGGAAACGGCGCTGGCGATCGCTGAAAAGCTTTCCGGCGCAAAGGTGACGTCGAGGACGGCGAAAAAGGCGGTCGCAAGCGCCATGGGGCCCGCCTGATATGGAGCATGAAACCGCTGACGCGCCGGAATTTGACCTCGTCGCCTTCGTGTCGGATCCCGCCTTCTGGGCGCTGATCGGGCTGCTGCTTTTCCTCGGTCTCCTTCTGTGGCGAAAAATTCCTGCGACGCTGACGAAATCGCTCGATGACCGCGCCGCCAAGATCGCTGCCGAACTCGCCAACGCGGAAGCCCTGCGCGCCGAAGCCGAGGCCAAACTTGCGGACGCCGAGCGTCGCCAGGCCGAGGCCGAAGCCGACGCCAAGGCGATTGTCGAGGCCGCCCGGCGCGAGGCCGCACAGCTTGCGGCGACCGCGTCCGTCACCCTGGCGGACAAGCTGACGCGTCGGGAGAAGCAGGCCGAGGACCGGATAGCCCGGGCCGAAGCGGACGCCCTGCGCGACGTCAAGCTTGCAGCGATCGACACGGCCTCAACGGCCGCCGCCCTGATCCTGACGGAGCAGTTTTCGGGGAAGTCGGGCGCCGGCCATTTCGCGGCCAGCCTTGAGTCAGTAAAGAAGGCGCTGGCATAGGCCAGTTTGGTCGCCGACGGTCCGGGCTTTTTCTGGCCGAACGTCGTTCAAGCCAGTGAGCGCCGCGCGAGAGAGCGCTTGCCTATTACCGCTGATCCAGCCAGCCGCGCACGGTTGTGTTGACGAGCTGCGCCGCGTCGTGCTGCACGAAATGGCCCGCGTCCGGAATCATCACAATGGTCGAGTCCTTCGTCACATAGTCCCAGGTTCCGGAATGACCGGAGGCCAGCAGCGCCTGGTCCTTGACGCCGTGAATGACCAGGAGGGGCACATTGAGCGGCGGATTGACCGGCGGCGGCGCGTTGGCCGGCGGCGCGTTGGCGCCGCTGGGATAGTTGGCGCGGTAATAGTTCATCATCGCCGCGAAATCGGAGCGTTTGAACGCCTCGACATATCTGGCCTTTTCCGCCGGGTCCTTCACCCAGCCGGCAAGACCTTCGGCGGTGAGCGCGTTCTCCGAACCCTCCTTCTGAAAATTCCGGGCGTATTGGCTGTTGCGCTGCTGGATCGGATTGGTCGCCAGTTCCCGGGCGAAGGCGGTCGGATGGGGCACCGACATGATCACCAGCTTGTCCAGCATTTCGGGGTGAGCGAAGGCGAAAGCCCAGGCTTGCGCGGCTCCCCAGTCATGGCCGATCACGATCGCCTTTTGTCGGCCCTCGGCGCGGATGACGGCTGCGATATCCCCGACCAGCTTTGGCATCGCGTAATTCTCGACGCCCTTGGGCTTGTCCGAAAGATTGTAGCCACGCGTGTCGAGGGCGACGGTGCGGTAGGCGTCGTTGAGCGCCGGCGTCATCGCGTTCCAGGAGCCTGAAAAATCCGGATAGCCATGGATCATCACCACCAGCGGCCCCGAGCCTGAGGCCACGTAGTGGATTTTCACGCCATCACTGCTGGTCGCGTACTTATCCTCCAGCGCGACCGCAGCGCGCATGGGCTTGGCGGCGGGGCTCACCGATGCGGCGACTTGCGGCGCCGGCGTCGTGCAGGCGGCGAGTGAAAGGGCGAGGAGTGATACCCCGGCGATGGTGGCGCGCAGCATGAGCATTCCCCTGATCCGGTTTGGTGCATGCTAGACCCGTAACGGGACAGGCTCAATCGTGTCGCAAGGGAAATGGTTTGCGGTTCAAAAGGGCGAGGTTGTTAGAGAGGCGCCTTTCGCCCTCGTGGTTCGACGGATGCCGGCTTCGCCGGCTGCTCACACCATGAGGACTATGGGAAAGCTGTGGCGTTGAGGGAGCCCACATGGTGAGCAGCCTTGCAAAGCAAGGCGTCCGTCGAACCACGAGGGCGATGGGTGCCGGACGCGGTTCCGCCATTGCACGGGCGCCTCGTCCTGCGTGTTGGCCCCCTCCGTCCGGTCGCAAGCGCGAGCGATCCACTCCCCAAATTTTCGCCATGAGGCAGGAAAGCGCGGGCGAGTATCGCCTCGCTATTCCAGATCTTCGGTAAGAATGGTCATCTGCAGCTGGTAGGACACCTCGCCCTCGTCCTCGACGCGGTAGACAATCGCGATATGTTCGCCGTTGAGGGCGACCTCGACGCTGTCGGTCACGCGCGGACGCGCGGTGAGGGTGATAGCGGGATTGAGGAGGCGCTTCAGGTATGCCTCGACGCGTTTGGCTTCTTCGGGCTTCAAAATCGTCTCCAGATCAGGCTTCGGCGAATAGCGAATAGCGAACCGCGAGTCGACTCCATTCGCCGCGCGCCTCCTCGCTGTTCGCGTTTAAATCCCCACGTCGAACTTCTGGTCCATGCTCTTGGACGGCTCGCAACAGGCGCCGCCGACCGGCTTAGCGGGCACGCCAGCAACCGAGCAACGCGGCGGCACGTCCGACAGCACCACCGAGCCCGAGCCCACCCGCGCCTCATCGCCGACGGTGATGTTGCCGAGAACCTTCGCGCCCGCGCCCAGGAGCACGCCGCGGCCGATCTTGGGGTGGCGGTCAGTGAACACCTTGCCGGTGCCGCCGAGGGTGACGCCGTGCAGCATCGAGACGTCGTCCCCGACCCGCGCCGTCTCGCCGATCACGATGCCAGTGGCGTGGTCGATGAAGACGCCCGAACCGATCGAGACGGCGGGGTGAATATCCACGCTGTAGAGTTCGGACGTTCGGCTCTGCAGGAAGAAGGCAAGCGTCTCGCGGCCCTCGCCCCAAAGCCAGTGTCCGACGCGATGGGTCTGCAGGGCCAGAAACCCCTTGAAGAACAGGAAGGGCTGGAGCGTCGAGCGGGTGGCTGGGTCACGATCGAGCACGGCCTGCATGTCACGCTCGGCGGCGGCCACGATCAACGGATCGGCCTCATAGGCTTGTTCGCAGATCTCGCGGACCTGGAGCGCGCTCATGTCGGGTCCACCAGCCTTCTGCGCCAGCTGATAGCAGAGCGCCTCATCAAACCGGTCGTGATTTAGGACGGTGGCGTTGAGATAGCTGGACAGGGCCGGTTCCCGATCCGCGGCCTGCTTTGCGTCAAAGCGGAGGCGCGGCCAGACCGGGGCGCTCGCCCCCCGTCCCGCGCCAGGCCCCGGGGCCGCGACGCTCAATCGACGATCATCAGACGCCTGGCGACGGTCGCCCATGCGACATCCTCCTTGAAGTCAGCGAAGCGCTGATCGCTCCACACCGGTCAGGCGCCCCCTTGCAATAACTCCGCAAGCGGTCCGGGCAAAGCCCCCGTGCGTGCTAGATGGTCAGTCTTGAGAAGCATCACAAGGCTGAAAACATCGGTAATCTCTCCGGAAACCGCCATTCCGACGGCATCCGCGAACGGAACGAAGCGTATCGTCAGATCCTCGGATACATCCTTCGAGTGGGAGGTGTCGGGCGACAGATCCCAGGCGAGAAAGGCATAGGCGCGCTCGTCCGTGACCGAGTTCGACAGGTGGACATCCCGCAGCAGGGGGAGCCAGTTCCGGGCCTTGAGGCCGGCTTCCTCCGAAAGTTCGCGCTGCGCGCCCGAAAGAGGCGAGGCGCTCTCCTTCCCTCCTCCTTCAGGCAGCTCCCAGGAATAGCGGCCGAAAGGAAAGCGCTGCTGGCCAACCAGGATGGTCCGACCTTCCGCGTCGATGGGCAGCACGCCGAGCGCCAGATTCTTCATGTGAACGAGGCCATAGCCGGCCGGCGCGCCGGTCGGCGCCTGGGTCTCGTATTCGCGCACCGTGATCCAGGCGTTGTCATAGACCGTTCGGCCCGACCGGATCGTCCATCCGGGTTTGTCGACGCTCATGGCCAGTGTCCGATCCAGAAGTTTCAAAGCGGTCGCGGCACGAGCCGATAGATCGGCATCCCCGCTTGGGCAAGCCGTGTCCATCGGGTGAGACTCGACTGCGAGCACGCTGATATCTAGGGTCAAGCCCGTGGCCGGAGCCCTTACGAATGTTGAAATCGCTTGTCGCCGCGTTATCAATGTCAGCCGCCCTCGGCACGGCCTGCACACCCGCCTCCAACCCGGCGCAAACCGTGCAGGGAGACAGCTTCATAGGCGCGGCAGACGCTAAGGTCGTGATGATCGAATATGGCGCCCCGACCTGCCCGTCGTGCAAATCCTGGCATGACGAGGTGTGGAGGCAGCTCAAGGCCGACTATATCGACACCGGCAGGATCAAGTTTATTTTCCGCGAACTGCCGTCCCACAACCCGCCGGTCGACGCCTCGATCTTCGCGATCGCGAGGTGCTCAGGCGCGGAAGCGTATTTCGACGTGATCGACGAGGCGTTCGTCCAGCAGCAGCAGATCGAGAGGGCGTCGCAATCCGTCGATGGACCTCGCAAGGCGCTGACGGCGCTGGCGGCCAAGTTCGGGCTCGACGCCAAGGAATTCGAAGCCTGCGTCAAGGATCCGGCGATGATCGACCGCATTCTCGCGGTGCAGGCCGAGGCCGAAGCGCGAAATGTCTCCGGCACGCCGACCTTTTTCATCAACGACAAGCTGATCGACAGGCCGAGCTACGCCAATATCAGGACTGGGCTGGACACGGCTCTCGCCGGCGCTGGGGCCCCTTGACGGATGGCCCCCCGACGCGCCCTGCCCCCTGAGCCAGACTTCGGCGTTTCGCTGGCGCCGTTCCACGAAAGTCCGGACACACTCCGCCTCCTCGCCCTCAGGCGATCGACGCCGGTCGCCGCGCTGACCGGGCCAGGACCCGGTGCGGAGGATGTCGCCGACATGCTGCGCCTCGCGTGCCGTGTGCCGGATCATCGCAAGCTGGAGCCCTGGCGTTTCCTGCTAATCGAGGGCGCGGCGCGGCAAGCGCTGGGCGAGGTGTTCGCGGCCGCCCGCCGGCTCTCGAATTCCGGCGCGACGCGGAGCATGCTGGAGAGCGACCGCCAGCTGCCGCTCCGCGCTCCCGTGATCATCGTCGTGATTTCCTCGCCGGTCCACGATGATCCCAAGCAGACGCCGATCTGGGAACAGGAGCTGTCGGCTGGAGCGCTGTGCCAGAACCTGATGATAGCGGCATGTGCGATGGGATGGGCGGCGTGCTGGATCACGGAATGGCCGGCGTATGATCCTGATGTCTGCAAGGCGTTGGGGGTGGCGGAGGGTGAGAGGATCGCTGGCTTTCTCTATCTCGGCACGGCGAAGGAGATGCCGGTGGAGCGACAGAGGCCGGATGTGCCCTTGAAGCTCACGCGATGGGACTGAACAGCTGCGGCTTGGTCGCCCTCGCGCTTCCGGCGAGGAGCAGGATTGTCAACCTCGCCCGCGATAAGAGGCGACGCCGGTGTCGGGAATCCACAAGGCGGATGGCGGCTGGCCCGTCATCCAGAAGACGTCGATAGGCATCCCTCCCCTTGGATACCAGTAGCCGGCGATCCTCAGCCAGCGCGGCGTGAGAGCCGAGACCAGCCGCTTGCCGATCGCCACCGCGCAGTCCTCGTGAAAGGCGCCGTGATTGCGGAATGCGCCGAGATAGAGTTTCAGGCTCTTGCTCTCAACGATCCAGGCGTCCGGCGCATAGTCGATGACGAGGTGGGCAAAGTCAGGCTGGCCCGTCACCGGGCACAGGGACGTGAACTCCGGCGCCGTGAACCGGGCGAGATAAAGTGCGTCGGCATGGGGATTGGCGACGCGTTCCAGGATCGCTTCGTCCGGCGATGACGGCAAGGGCGTCGACGCGCCGAGCTGCGTGAGGCTGGAACGGGTGAAGACGTCGGTCATGACGCTTGATCGCGCGAGCCCTCGTTTTGGGCAAGAGCCGACCCATCACCCTTCAGGCGACACCCCGGCCGCGAATGCCGGCGGACAGCGGCCGGACGTCTTAACGCCGTCTTTATCCCCTGGGCGCGTTGCCTTCTCGGCCGTTGAGCGCGATCTGAACTAAGGGTTCCAGCGACTCGCCTGGGTTGCCGGGGACATGCCGGTCAGCACCCGCAATGCCTAAAAACTGGGCAGGCAGCGTATGTGTTGTCGCAATAAAGGGCGCTGCGCCATTGCCCCCACCGGGCGCCGGCAATGGGCTTTTGGTGTGTCCCGGTCGGCCATCATGGTGCGGTCGAAGACGGTGTTCGCCCCGCGAAGCCGGCTTTTGAATTTCACGCGTCCGAGCGACGTTTAACTCGAGGGGAAAAAGGGTAATATATGCGCAACCTTCTGGTACTTGGCGCCTTTGCGGCGATCTGCACGGCCCCGGCCGTCGCTCAGGACGCTCCCTACACCATCACCGGCAACATCGCGCTGGCGACGGACTACACCTTCCGCGGACTATCGCAGACCGACAATGAACCTTCCGTGCAGGGCGGCATGGACGCGACGTTCGGCAATTTCTACGTGGGGGCCTGGGCCTCGAACGTCGATTTCGGCTTCAGCGAAAGCATCGAACTCGACCTTTATTCCGGCTACCGTTTCCCCGTGGGTCCGATCGCCATGGATATCGGGGTGATCGCCTATCTCTATCCTGGTGCGTCCGACGACGGCATCGGGGCCGGCACGGGCGAGCTGGATTACTACGAGGGCTATGTGAAGGGCTCCTTCGCGCCCGCCGAAGGTGTCACCCTGGGAGGCGCGGCCTATTTCTCGCCGGAATTCACAGCCGAAACTGGCGAGGCCTACTATGTCGAGGCCAATGGCGGCGTCGCCCTGAGCGATATGCTCGCCCTCTCCGGGGCCGTCGGGTTCCAGTCCATCGACGACGTCTCCGGCGTCTTTCCGGGTTCGTTCACGGACGAATACACGACCTGGAATTTCGGCGGCACCTACACCAACTGGGGCGTGTCGATGGATCTTCGCTATGTCGGCACCGACGTGGATTCAGCCGACGACATCATCACCCAGGCCTTCACGACGGACTCCAAGGCCGACGACCGCGTGGTGTTCTCGGTCAAGCGCGTGTTGTAGGCCAAAAGTTCGCGCGGTTCCGAAGAAATCGTCGGACAATCGGAAGTTTTCTGGAAATCGAGCCGTCGCGGCGACGCGGCGGCTCTTTTCGCTTGTGATGCGCGCGGGCGGTCCCCACACTTCGAAGGCGCGGAGACAGGCCAATCGCTGCTCACAGGAAAGGTCCGCCCAGCGCCATTGAGCCCGGGAGACTGCACCACGGATGACGACGGTCGAAGCCCTGCAACCCGCCATCATCTATCTCGGCGCGGGCCTTGCGGCGGCCTTCGCGTCGCAGGCGGTGCGCCTCAGTCCGATCGTAGGCTATCTGGTGGCCGGTCTCGTCATCGGCCCATCCGGTTTTTCGCTGGTCGAGGACAACGAGACGACGAACTTCCTCGCCGAACTGGGCGTCGTCTTCCTGCTGTTCGACATCGGCCTGCATTTCTCGCTGCGTGAAATCCGCACAAGGCGAGACGACATGCTCGGCCTGGCTCCCCTGCAGATCGCGCTGTGCGGCCTCGCCTTCGCCACTCTGGGTCTGGCGCTTGGGTTCGATCCCGCGATCGCGCTTGTCGTCGGCGTCTCGCTGTCCCTGTCATCGACAGCGATCGTGGCGCGCATCCTCCAGGACCGAAATCAGCCCGGTTGTCCCATGGGACGCTCGGCCACCGCCGTTCTGGTCGCGCAGGACATCGTCGCCATCTTCATCCTGGTCTTCGCCGCCTCGCTTGGCGACACGACCGAAGTCATGGGCGTCGAGATGGCGATCGCGTTGGGTCTCGCCATCCTTTCGCTGATCATCGCGCTCGGCGCCGGACGGTATCTGATCCGGCCCCTGTTCAAGTCGCTCGCCGCCACCAACAACCGTGAGGCGCTTACTGTCGTCGCCCTCTTCGTCGTGCTCGCAGCCAGCGCCGCCACCGCCCGGGCCGGCCTGTCGCTGACGCTTGGCGCCTTTCTCGCGGGCATGGCGATTTCCGACACGCCGTACCGCCATGTCGTGCAGTCGGAGGTGAAGCCCTTTCAGGGTCTGCTCCTAGGGCTCTTCTTCATGAGCGTCGGAATGGACGTCAACCTGCCGGCGATGGCGGCGATCTGGCCGGCCGTGCTGCTGGCAGCCCTCGTGATCGTCATCGTGAAAACCGGGCTCATTTTCGCCGCGGCCCGCCTTACCCGGTGGGCGACGCCCGGCGCCACGCAACTGGGTTTCCTGTTGTCGCAAGGGTCGGAATTCACGCTGGTCGCCGTGGGCATCCCGGCGGTGGCGGCCGCCATGCCGGGCGCCTGGCCCAGCATCATCGTCGCCGCCGTCGCCGTGACTCTGGTCGCGGCCCCAATTTGGACCGCGCTTGGCCTCCACATCGCGCGCCTGCTGGCGGAGCGCACCAAGGCCGATCCGGTCGATGTGGAGGAGGCCGAGGACAATCCGGTTCTGGTCTTCGGCATGACCGAGGAGGGCCGGCTGGCCGCCGACGCCCTGCGCGATCACCACATCCCCTACATCGCGATCGAGAGCGATCCGGAGCGGTTTGTTTCCGCCTCCTCCGAAGGATACCATGTCATCTACGGCGACGCGCGCGATAGCCGCCTGATGGAAAATGTCGGCGCTGCGCGGGCGCGGGCGATCGTGCTGGGAGCGCCGCGCTTCGCCGCCCCGAAATCGGTCACGGAGGGCTATGCGGGACCTGTCCCCAAGCGGTTCGTGGCCGTCGATAGCGCCGCAGACCGCGATTACAATGCCGGTCTTGGGCTGCGGGCGCATCTGGCGCTGGGCGAGCCCCGAGGCGTCGAACTCGCGGCCGACCTGCTGCGGGAAATGGGCGTCCCCCACCACGAGATCGCCGCCTGGATCGAGGATCTGTCCGAGCGCCGGGGGTTTCTCGCCTCAGCGGACGAGGCCGATCGTGCGGAAGTGGCGTAGCCCCGCGCGATTGATTGCGTTGATGCGCCAGCACTGTCGAATCCCACAAGCCTAGTGTAGGTTCCGCGCATGCGGAAGGACATGTCCAAGGTGATCGTCGAGCGACCGCGGACCGGCGGCGGCCCGCAGCGGAAGGGCCGCACCGTGGCGCTTGACAGCGACAATGACACGGGTCCGCTGCGCCAGCGGGTTGTCGTGCGCAAGCCGCAACGAACCAAGCAGCTCAACGAAAACCTGGCGCCGCTGCGCCGCTTCCTTCAATCCAGCGTGGGTCGGTCGTGGAACAAGGTGCACTCCGAACTTTCCGACAACATCCGCCCCACCTCGACCGTGCAGCAGCACGTGCTCGATCACGTGGCGGAGTTCGTGGCGACGAACGCGTTTATGCAGGACGGCGAGGTCTTCGTCACGCTCGACCGCTTCGGCGGCGAGCCAACGCCGGTGAAAGCTTCGTGGGCGCTGTTCTACGTCCATCCGAAGACCGGAAGGCTGATGAAGAATCGCGACCAACGGTCCCCGCCTCCGGCCAAGGTCGTGAAGCGCGATCGCCCGGAGGACCGCCGCCGCGACCTTGGAGCGCTGCGCCAGGCCCACCTGTTTGGCGACGGCGCCTGGTGGGACATCGTTCTGGAGGCCAATCCCGTCCGGAGAGAAAAGACGCGCGACAGCGAAAAGCGTGTCTCGACCCGCAAGGTGGCGCTCTCCTTCGAGGACGTCGTTCTCGCGAAAGGCTTTTCGGACATGACGGCGCAGAAGCTTTATGGCCGGGGCGACGTTCACGCCGTATCCGCCCGCCGACTGACAAAGGCGGAGCGCAAGAAGCTCGATCTTCCCTGAGCATGCGCCCGGGATCAGCACAGGACGATCAACCATGCGCTTTCTGAAACCTCTCCTGCTGGTCGCAGCCCTCGCGCTGGCCGTCACGGCGTCCCTCGGCGCCTGCGCGACCCAGGAGATTCCGTATTCAACTCTGGAAGCCAGGTATGGCCTCCCCGCCTCCCGCCATGCCGAACTCGAACCGGGACTGCGCGTGCATTATACCGATGAAGGCAATCCGTCGGGCCCGATCCTGGTTCTGGTGCATGGTTTCGCGGCCTCGGTTCACGCCTGGCGTCCCTGGATCGAAAGGTTGCGCGAGGATTATCGGCTGATCGCGCTTGATCTGCCGGGTCACGGACTGACCGAGGCGCCGAAGGGCTATGTCGCCTCGACAGCGGGCAATGTCGCGCTGGTGGACGGGCTGGCCACGCGGCTGGGGCTGGAGCGCTTTGCGCTGGCAGGCAACTCCATGGGCGGGGGGGTCGCCTGGAATTACGCGCTGGAGCATCCGTCACGCCTGCGCGGGCTCATCCTCGTCAACGCCGCCGGGTGGCCAGGCGAGGCTGACGACGGCGAAGGACCTCCGCTTGTTTTCGGCCTGCTCTCCAACCCGGTCGGACGGGCCATCCTTAAATCCTTCAACCCGCGTGTCTTCGCCGGAGGCGGCCTTCGCTCCGCCTATCTCGACGAGAGCCTGGTCGATGTCGCGCTGATCGACCGGTACGCCGAGCTCGCGCTCGCGCCGGGGCATCGTGACGTGCTCCTGATGGCTCGCAACCGACCGGCCAGCCCGGTGACGCCCGACACGTTCAAGGCGATCGCTACGCCGACGCTGGTGATGGCCGGAGGGCAGGACAAGATCATTCCCGTCGATCAGCAGCGCTCGCTGGCCGCCGCCATCCCCGGGGCGCAGCTTGTCGAATACGCCGATGGCGGGCATGTGCCGATGGAGCAGTTGCCGGACAAGTCTGCGCACGACCTGCGCGCTTTTCTGGAGGGGCTGGCGCCGTGAAGGCCGTCGGACAACCTCTGGCGCCGCAACAGGGAAAGCTGGCATAACCGCCTGACACTTTGAAGGCGAGACGGATTGACGTCCGAATTGGGTATCGCGATGCGATTCCACTTCAACCGATCCGGCTCCAGCTGGAGAGCAACATGAAAATCGGCGTTCCGAGGGAAATCAAGACGCAGGAATACCGCGTCGGCCTGACGCCTGAAAGCGTCGCCGAACTCAGCCGTGCGGGACACGAGGTGCTGGTCGAAAGCGGCGCGGGTCTGGGCTCGGGCGCGTCTGACGCCGCCTATATCCGGGCCGGCGCGCAAATCCTGCCAGACGCGCCGTCGGTCTTTGCCGGGGCTGAACTGATCGTCAAGGTGAAGGAGCCCCAGCCCGCCGAGTGCGTGATGCTGACGGCGCGCCATACCCTGTTCACCTACCTGCATCTCGCGGCCGACAAACCGCAGGCCGAGGCGCTGATGAAATCCGGCGCGACCTGCATCGCCTATGAGACCGTCACCAACCGCGCCGGCCGCCTGCCCCTGCTTCAGCCGATGAGCCAGGTCGCGGGCCGCATGTCGATCACGGTGGGCGGCTATGCGCTGATGCGCACGAAGCGCGGTCGCGGTCTGCTGCTGGGCGGCGTTCCGGGCGTGCCGCCGGCCAGGGTGGTGATTCTCGGCGGCGGCGTCGCAGGAACGCACGCGGCTGAAATGGCGATCGGCGCCCGGGCCGAAGTAATGGTGTTCGACCGCTACATGCCGCGCCTCGAAGAGCTCGACGTGCAATTCGCAGGGGCCGTGCGCACGGCCTTCTCGACCCCGGCGGCGGTCGAGGCGGCGGTCGTCGAGGCCGACCTGATCATCGGGGCCGTCCTGATCCCCGGGGTCTCGGCGCCGAAGCTGGTGAGCCGCGCTCTCTTGAAGGAGATGAAACCTGGCGCGGTGCTGGTCGATATCGCGATCGACCAGGGCGGTTGCTTCGAGACGTCCCGACCGACGACGCATGACGACCCGATCTACGAGGTCGATGGCATCCTCCATTATTGCGTCGCCAACATGCCGGGGGCGGTGCCGCGCACCTCCACCTATGCGCTCAACAATGTGACGCTCCCCTTCACGCTCGACATCGCCAACAGGGGAATACGAGCCGCGCTCAAGGCCGATCCGCATCTCGCCGCCGGGCTGAACGTTGCCGACGGCAAGATCGCCTATGAGGGTGTCGCGAAGGATCTCGAACTGCCCTTCGCCAGGCCAGCCTGGCTGTAGCCGAATTTATTCCGGTTCGAGGCGATCCGGCTCTATGCCTGATCCCAGTTTGTCGCGTTCATGGGCGTCGAGTCCATGGCGTGGAGATCGATGACCCCGCTCGCTGCTATTGCGCAGATACTGAGGGCGACAACCATCAGCGCCGCCGCCATCATAAAAGAGTCTTTCGCTGGCCGCTCGCGCGCCCTGGCGTCGGCGCCATGGCCGGAACCCGCGAAAATCCAGAGGTTGGTGTCAAACACGCGCAAACCCTTACGTCCACCTTGCGCGAGACATAGCCGTAAATGGTAGAGGATCGCCTAAAACTGGCCGACCGATTTTATCAATCCGGCGAGACTGCCACCCAATTCGGCCCTATCGTCCCCCGGCCAGCGCCGCGCGCGTGTCGTCGGCGGATCCGTCGTTCGGCTCGGGCGTCACGCCCGCCAGCTTAGCCACAAGTTCGTACACCGACACGCTGGGAAAGTCCGGCAGGACGACGCCCCGCCGGATGGCCGGTCCGTGGGCGATGAAAATCGCCGCCATTTCCTTCGCCGCCGGATCATAGCCATGGTTTCCGCGAGGGACTTCGGAGTATTGCGTGAGCTGGCTGCTGCGATAGAACCAGCCGACGTCGGCCAGACAGATGATCGCAGGGACGCGGCGGTGTGTCCCGTAGCCGAACCGCGCCGGGATCTCACCCTTGCGCCAGCATTCGCCATGATCTTTGCGGCCGAGGAGTGCGCGCTCCGCCTCGGCCTCGCGACCTGCGAGAGGCGCGATCCCCGCGAAGGCGCCGTCCCAGACGACCCGCGCCAGGAGCGGCGTGACGGCGGCATCGAGCTCGATAATCCGGTCCGCCGACACCTCGGTCATGCCATGATCGGCGACCACGATGAGATTCGTTTTCCGATCGAGCCCGCGCACCCTCAGCCCCTCCATCAGCCGGGTCATGGCGGCATCCACCTCCGCCGCCGCGCTGTTGAGGTCGGCGCTGTCCGGGCCGTAGCGATGGCCGGCCGTATCGACCAGATCGAAATAGAGCGTGAACAGGGCGGGCCGCTGGGCGGCCGGGAGATCGAGCCAGGCCAGCAGATTGTCGACACGGGCGAAACCAGGGAGCGTCTGGTCGAAGGCGCGCCAGAGCGAGGGCCGCCCATCCTTGAGTTGAAAATCCGAGCCGGGCCAGAACATCGTGCCGACCATGACGCCCTGCTTTTGCGCCGTCGCCCAGATCGGCGTCGCATCGTCCCACCAGACTGGATCGGCCGATACCAGCTTGTCGCCGATCGTGAACGTGACGCCCGGACGCTGCGGATCCTCCATGCGATTGTTGACCATGCCGTTGTGGTCGGGCGTGCGTCCGGTGACCAGCGCGTAGTGGTTGGGAAAGGTGACGGATGGAAACGCTGGCCGCATCGACGCGCGGGCGCCTTCCGCCGCAAGTCTCGACAAGGTTGGCGTGACGCCCCGGTCCAGATAGTCGGGCCGGAATCCGTCGATGGACACTAGGATGACAATGTCTGTCGCGGCGCCCCGCGCCGCGATATGCGGGTTGGGGGACGGGCTGATTGTGCAGGCGGCCAGCAAAATGGCGGTGAGCAGAACCTGCATGAAACGTGGCGCGATCATGGGATCTCCTTCTGGCTCGTTTGGCCAAGGCCAATCCTAAGCCCAATTCATGACGGGTCCGCGCCACTGGGGCGGCTATCGGCGTCTCGGCCACGGCATTCACAGCTTGGACTTCACCGTCGAGGCGTTTATCCTCGCCGCGAAACCAGACATCAAGGGCCGGGGGCAATCGTTACGGAGACGCCGATGAGGCTTCGCGCCCAACTCGCGCTTGCAGCCGCCTTCACGCTCGCGGCCTGCGCCTCCAATCCAGCTCCCGGCCGCCCGGTGCGGCCGCCTCAGGTCGCCGCTGCGCCCGGCTCGGTGATTCCGATCCCGCCGCAGCTCACGCCGCCCGAACCTGCTGCGCCGCAGGAGTTTAACCTCGCCTATGTCACCTATGGGGACATTCCCGGCTGGGTCGCCGCCGATCTCGCGCCGGCGCTTTCCGCCATACGCAGACAGTGCGAATCCTGGCGCCAGCGGAGCCCTGACGCGGCGCTGACTGGCGGCCGGTATGGCGGTTCGGTGTCCGCCTGGCTGCCGGCGTGCGGCGTCGCCGACACGGTCCTGCCCGGTCAGGAACGCTGGTTCTTCGAGACGCATTTCGACCCCGCCCATGTAACGGGAACGGGGGAAGCCCGTCTTACCGCCTATTTCGAGCCCGTCATCGAGGCGCGACGCGCCTCCGAGCCCGGGTTCACAGAGCCGCTGCTGCGCCGCCCCGGAGACATGCTGACCGTCGATCTTGGCGCGTTCGCCGAGGCGTATGACAGTGCCGCGCTGAGGGGCGCCCCGCGTACGCTGACCGGCCGCCAGAACGGTACGAGAATCGAGCCCTATCCGAAGCGCGAGGCGATCCTTCCCCAGCCCGGCCAGATCATCGCGTGGGCGCACCCAGCCGACGTCTACAATCTCCAGGTCCAGGGCTCGGGCCGTTTCCGATTCCCCGACGGGCAGGAGGCCCGCGCCCAGTTCGCGGCGCAGAATGGCTATAAATGGAATTCGGCGCTGGGCGCTCTGCGCAACACCGGGCGTCTCGCCGCCGCCTCATGGGCGAATTTCCGCGCGTGGCTGAACAGCAATCCGGGCGAAGCGAAGTCGGCGCTTGACGCTGATCCGTCCTATGTCTTTTTCCAGGACGAGACGATCAGCGATCCAACCGGGGGACCGCGCGGGGCGGCGAACCTTCCGCTGACGGCGTTGGGATCCATGGCTGTCGATCCGGCCTACCATCCCTATGGCGCGCTGATCTTTGTCGATGGCGTGCATGACGGCTATGCGTTCCAGCGCCTGATGGTCGCGCAGGACACAGGCGGCGCGATCAAGCGGGGACCGTTGCGCGGCGACGTGTTTTTCGGGTCGGGTCCGGAGGCAGGCCTGCAGGCCGAGAAGATGAACGCCCCTGCCCGGTGGTGGACGCTCGTGCCGAGGCCGCAGGACCAAAGGGTGGCGAGGCTGCATTAGTTCGGGGCTGAGGTTCGCACTATTATAGTCGGGGCTACGCCTTCTTCAACGCGATCTTCGCAGCTTTCTGTTCGATGGCGCGCCCTGGCGTCAGTCCCAGTTCGTCCAGCATCGCCATGGCCGCAAGCGGATTGCGTTCCTTGGCTCCCGAAATGAAGAAAGCGAAGACGTCCCTGGTCGCCGACCAGCCGTTCAGCGCTTTCGCCCAGGCCTCGATGTCCTTCGCCGGATAGCCCGCCGGCTCGTCTGCCTGCGAGCGCATCAGCCGGGCATAGACAAAGCTGGCGCTGGAATGGTCGAAGCGCGGCCAGTCCTCATCGTCGGCCAGCACGACACTGGCCTTGTGGCGGGAGAGAAGGTCGAAGAATTCCGGCGTGTTGAAACTCTGATGCCGGACTTCGAGGACGTGGCGCAGTTCGCGTCCGGCTTTCTCCCTGGGCAAGGCTCGCAGGAATGCATCGAAATAGTCAGCCTCGAATTTCCGCGCCGGATTGAACTGCCAGTTGATCGGCCCGAGCTTGTCGCCCAGTTCCATGACGCCACTGTCGATGAAGCGCCCACACGACAGCTTCATGTCGTCGAACGTCTTGCGGCTGGTGGCGAAGCGATGCGCCTTGAGGCAGAAGACGAAATCGTCGGGCGTCTCCGCGCTCCATTTGGCGAAGACACTGGGCGCCATGGTGCGATAAAAGGTGGCGTTAACCTCGATCGCCGTCACCTTGCGCGAGGCGTACTCCAGCTGGCGAGCCTTCGGCCATTTGTCGGGATAAAAGGTTTCGTCCCATGGCTCGAAGATCCAGCCGCCAATGCCGACGCGAACAGGATGGGTCATGGGCGGGCTCCAGTGAGCGCATTTGCCAAGCCTGTTTTTCGTGGCTAGGCTTGTTCCTCAATATGACGAACCTGCACCACCAGAATGTGGTCGCCAACAGGCCGGGCCAGGTTGAGGGTCATTGTCTGAACAAGGGAGCCGTGCATCCTATCGCGCTCACATGCGTTCCAGCCTTTTGGGACAGTTAACAAGCGGAGCGATCTTCATGCGTTGGCAGGGCGGACGGCGCGGCGGAGGCGTAGAGGATCGGCGCGGATTGGGCGCGGGAGCGGCGGCGGGCGGCGGACTTGGCGTCGCGGTGATCGCCCTGATCGGCTATTTCGTATTCGGCATCGACCCATCGACTACACAGCAGGTCGCCAGCCAGTTCGGCGGGGCGGGAACGCAGGAACAGGGCACGATCGGAACGCCGGAGGACCAGGCCGGCCAGTTCGTCGATGTGGTGGGGGCGAACATCAACGACGTGTGGCGAACCAAGACCGACGGCTACACTCCCCCGAAAGTCGTGATCTACACGCAGGGCACAGGCACAGGGTGCGGCTTCGGTCAGTCGGCCATGGGGCCCTTCTATTGTCCAAATGATTCGACGGTCTATCTCGACCTGTCCTTCTGGCAGGAGATGGAGACCAAGCTGGGCGCCTCGGGCGCGGACTTTGGCAAGGCTTATGTTATCGCGCACGAATTCGGGCACCATGTGCAAACCCTGACGGGCGCGACGCAGCGCGTGCAGCAGGAGCAGCAACGTGCTGGGAATACGGCCGATGGGAATCGCTATTCGGTGGCGCTGGAACTTCAGGCGGACTGCTATGCCGGCATCTGGGCGGCCAACGCTGCGGCGGCTTCGGGCGGCCAAGTCGCGATGGAAGCCGGCGATCTCGAGGAAGGCATGAAGACGGCCAACGCGATCGGCGACGACACGCTGCAGCAGCGCGGCGGCGGTCGCGTATCGCCGGAAGGCTTCACCCACGGGACATCGGCACAGCGGGTCGAATGGCTGCAGCGCGGCTATCAGACCGGCGACCCGGCGCAGTGCAACACCTTCGCGGGGCTTTAAGGCTTCCCGTATCCGCGCTGGAGCTACTCCCCCGCGCCGCCAGCGGCCCCGTCCCGCGAGAAGGCGATTCGGGTGATGACTGCGGCTGCGGCCGGCAGCTCCTTGGCGTCGAGCGCGCCGTCCTTGTCGATGTCGAACTCCGCGAAACGCGGCGCCATCGCCTTGGCGATACGGCCGCGCAACTCGGCCAACACAACCCTGCCGTCCAGCGTGTCGTCCAGCATACCCATGACGCGTGACGCCCGCAGCGCCGGAATTGCATCGGCCGGCTTGGCGACGGTCTCGTCGGCCCACTGGAAGTAAATCGAAGTGTAGTGCATCTCCTCCCAGGACTGGTCGCCCCAGATCACCGTTTCGTTGGGCGCTGGGTTGGCCGGGTTGCGGACCGAATTGTCGTAGAGATAGGTGGCCGCCAGCTTCGAACCGGCCTTGATCGTGATCGGCTCGGCGAAATCATAGGTGCGCTGCCAGTTGAAATCATAGCGCGGCAGGTTGACCAGCACTTCCGTCTCGCCGTCGGGATGAATGAGGTCCACGCGCCCCGACTGACCGCGATAATGCGTGTGCAGGAAGGCCGAGTAGAGCAGCGCGTCCTTCGGGAAGGTGACGTAGGCCGTTTCCTTATGCTTGTCGGTATTGGCCGGCAATTCGATCAGATTGTCCGCGATCACATAGTGCCGCATGACGCGCTCGGGGACTTCGTCCTTGGGATAGAAATAAAGGCCCATTTTCGAGTTATCGACGGCCGCCTTGCCATAGGGCGTATAGTGAAGCTGGAAGCCCATCGACCCGCCAGCCGGCAGGAAGATGCCCAGCTTGTCCGGAACAGTGAACGATTCCCCGCCGACCGCGTACTCGCCGTAGGATTCCGTCCACTGGCTGGTCGAGGCGGGACCCGATTTCGGAGATCCGGGTATATACCCCGCGAGTATATGGTGGACGCCGCGGCGGTCGCCCGGCATCAGAGTGGCGGCCTTGACCCAGCGCCCCTCGGCAAGCGGATTGACCGCCGTCGGGTACTGGTACTGAACTTCGCCCGCCGCCGGGATGTTGTAGGCCGGAATGTCGATGATCAGGTCCGGCTTGCCCAGCGGCCATTCCGGAGCGCTGCGCTGAACGGACGCAAGCGGGTCCGCGCCCTCGCCGCGTGGAGCGCCGGCCTCGACCCAGTGAACCAGCGTCTGGATCTGTTCGTTCGACAGGCTGTGATCAACCTTGAAGTCTCCCACCTCCGGATCGGGATGCCAGGGCGGCATCGTGTCGGTGCGGATGGCTTCCCGGATCATCGGCGCGAAGCCTTTCACCATGGTGTAATCCGACATGGCGAAGGGGCCGATGCCGCCCGTCTGGTGGCAGGTGACGCACTTGGCCTCGAGGATGGGGGCGACGTCCTTCGTGTAGGAGATGGCCGCATGCTGGGCTCGCAGGCCGCGCTGGGGAAACGCGATTTCTGAGCCCTTGCCGGCAACCTCGGAGACAGCCACCGCCCGACCGGCCTTCACGTCGGCCAGAGCCTCGGCGAGATTGCCCTTGGCCGACTTCCCGGCGCCGGCCTTGTCGACCGGGCCATGATAGAGAATCTTCAGCGTTTTCGGCTGGATGACAAAGGCCTCGCCCGCATAGCTGACGCCGAGTTGCTCGCCGACCAGCTGGATGTCGTCGTCCATCACGGGGATCGAATATCCCATCGCTTTCGCCTCGGCGACGATCGCGGCGCGGCCGTCGGCGGCGCTGGAGTTCAGCATCAGGAATTCGACGTCCGGGTGAACGGCCTTGAGGGCCTCAAGGGCAGCGCCCGCCTTGCGCGATCCCTTGTCGCCATTCACCTGGGCGACCAGCACGATGGCCTTGACGTCGACGAGACGGCGCAATTCCTGCGAAAAGCCGGTGTGGTCGACCAGCCTGAAATTATCGACGCTGGCCGGAATGACGGGGAGCGCCGCATCGTCGCGCGCCAGCGCGGTCCCGGCGACTGCCGCCGCGAGCGCCAGACCCAGAGCCGTCGCCGCAAGACTACGAGCCTTCATGGTCATCCCCTCAAGTGATCTTCAGCAGACTATTGGCGGGCACTATGAAGAAACTCGCCAGTATTGTCAGCAGCGCGTTGCGCCGGCCAGCCGCCTCTCACGACGACGTGACAACGAACGTGGTCAGCCTATCTTGGGGAGATAGCAGCAGACCGTCTCCGCCAGGGCGGCCATCAGAAAAGAGGGTGAATCCATGGGTTATATCGATGGCGTGGTCGCCGCCGTGCCGACCGCCAACAAGGACAAGTTTCTCGCTCACGCCCGCACGTCAGCGGCGATCTTCAAGGAGTTCGGCGCGCTCACGATCATGGAGAACTGGGGCGATGACGTGCCCGAAGGCAAGCAGACCGACCTCAAGCGCGCCGTTCAGGCCAAGCCGGACGAGACCGTCGTGTTCTCGTGGATCACCTGGCCCGACAAGGCGACGCGCGACGCGGGCTGGGCGAAGATGATGAAAGACGAGCGCATGGCCGGCATGGAAATGCCCTTCGACGGCAAGCGCATGATCTTCGGCGGTTTCCAGACGGTGCTGGAGACCTGAGCCTCCATAATCGCCGAATCGTTTGCATGACGACGCCGGCCAAGCTTACTTGCCGGCATGGACGTGGACGCCTTCAACAAACGCTGGGCCGGGCTGGAAGGCGGGGCCGAACGCGCCAACTATGTCCTGTTCCTGAGCGAGCTGTGCGATGTCCTCGGGCTGCCGCGACCTGAACCGGCCGGGACCACGACAGATAAGAATGACTACGTCTTCGAGCGCGCCGTACGCCGCCCCGATGGCTCCAGTGGCCGTATCGACCTCTACAAGCGCGACGGCTTCGTCCTCGAAGCCAAGCAGAGCCGGCAGGGCGAACGAACCCGCGCCGGTGCGGCGAACGACAAGTTTCTCGGCCAGCTGTCGCTTGGCCTGACCCCGGAAATTGAACCCGCCCAGCGTGGCCGCCGCTCGGCGAACCGCAACTGGGACGTGCTGATGGTGAACGCCCGCGCGCAGGCGGAGGACTATGCCCGCTGCCTGCCGCAGGACCATGGCTGGCCGCCCTTCATCATCGTCTGCGATGTCGGCCACAGCATCGAGGTCTTCGCTGACTTTCGCCGCATGGGAAAATACGAGCAGTTCCCGGACCGGCAGTCCTACCGCATCTTCATGGAAGATTTGCGCGACGAAAAAGTACGCGCGCGTCTGAAAGCCATCTGGACAGATCCGCACAGCCTCGACCCCGCCCGGCAGGCGGCGAAAACCACGCGCGAAATCGCCGTTCGCCTCGCCGCCGTCTCGAAAGCGCTGGAGGCGAAGGGCGCGGCCCCTGAGGACGTCGCGCATTTCCTGATGCGTTGCATCTTCACCATGTTCGCCGAGGACTGGAAGCTTCTGCCCGAGGACAGCTTCAAGGGCTTGCTGGCGCGCTGCGTCAAGGACCCGCGCCACTTCCCGGAGCGACTGAAAGAGCTTTGGAAAGCGATGGACAGGGGCGGCTTCTCGCACGCCATCGACGCGGAGGTGCGCCATTTCAACGGCGGTCTGTTCTCCAGCACCACAGTGTTTGAACTCCCGTCAGAAGAAATCGGCGAATTGCTGGCCGCCGCGAGCGCCGACTGGCGCGAGGTCGAGCCCGCCATCTTCGGCACGCTGCTGGAGCAGGCCCTCGATCCCGCCGAGCGCCGCCGGCTCGGCGCCCACTATACGCCGCGCGCTTATGTCGAACGGCTGGTGACGGCGACCATCCTCGAACCCCTGCGCGACGACTGGCGGCTGGTGCTCAGCGCCGCCGAGGAGCGCCGCGCGGCGAACGACATGGACGGCGCGCGATTGTTGGTGGCGAAGTTTCATCGCGATCTGTGCTCGACGCGCGTGCTCGATCCCGCCTGCGGCACCGGCAACTTCCTCTATGTCTCGCTGGAGTTGATGAAACGCCTCGAAGGCGAGGTGCTGGAGGCGCTGGTCGATCTGGGCGGCGAAGAGGCCTTGCGCGGCCTGCAGGGCCATACCGTCGATCCGCACCAGTTTCTGGGCCTGGAGCTGAATCCGCGCGCCGCCGCCATCGCTGAGCTGGTCTTGTGGATCGGCTATCTCCAACAGCACCTGAAGATGAAAGGCGCGGCGCCGGACGATCCCATCCTGCGGCAATTCAAGAACATCAATTTCGGCAAACCCGGCGGCTACGACGCGGTCCTGACCTGGGACAACTGGCCAGTTCCCAATATCGTCGAGGGCCGCGAGACCTACCCCAACGCCCGCCGCCCCGACTGGCCCGAGGCCGAGTTCATCGTCGGCAACCCGCCATTTATTGGCGGCAAGGATGTGCGCTCGCGTCTGGGCAACGGCTACGCCGAAACCGTCTGGAAGACGCATAGCCACATCAATCCGTCAGCGGATTTCGTCATGTACTGGTGGGACCGCGCGGCCGATCTGCTGACATGCAAGGGCGCGAAGCTGCGTCGCTTCGGCCTCGTCACCACCAATTCGATCACCCAGGAGTTCTCGCGCCGCGCTATACGTAAGCGCATGGACGCCAAGGCGCCGATCTCGCTTCTGATGGCGATCCCGGATCATCCGTGGACCAGGGCGGATCGCGACGCGGCGGCGGTCCGCATCGCCATGACCGTGACGGCGGCCGGCGGCCAGGACGGCGTGCTGCACGAAGTCGTCGCTGAGGCGGACCTCGACAGCGACGAGCCCCGAATCGAACTTCAGACCCGCAAGGGTCGCATCAACGCAGACCTCTCGGTCGGGACCGACGTCACGGCCGCGACGCCGCTGTTCGCAAACGCCGCAATCTGCTCGCCGGGCGTTAAACTTCACGGGTCCGGGTTCATCGTCACGCCGACCGAAGCCGAGCATCTGGGTCTGGGCCGGCGCCCCGGCCTGGAGCGCCACATCCGCCCCTATCGCAACGGCCGCGACCTGACCGCCAATTCGCGCAACGTCATGGTCATCGACCTGTTCGGCCTGACCGACGCCGAGGCGCGCGAACGCTATCCGGAAGTTTATCAGCATCTGCTTGCAACCGTAAAACCCGAGCGCGAACGCGAGTTCGCGCGGTCGAGAACAAAAGACGCCGAAGCCTATGCAAGGCTCTGGTGGCTGTTCGGCAAGCCGCGTCAGGAATTGCGTCCTGCCCTCGCCGGGCTCGACCGCTACATCGTCACGGTCGAGACGATGCGCCATCGCGTGTTCATGTTTCTGGGCGCCGACACGACGCCGGATAACATGCTCTTCGCTCTCGGAAGCGCCGACGCCTGGCATCTTGCCGCGCTCTCGTCCCGCCCGCATGTCGCGTTCGCCATCGCGGCCGGCGGGTGGCTCGGCATGGGCAACGACCCGCGCTATTCCAAGACGCGCACTTTCGACCCCTTCCCCTTCCCCGATCCCTCCGAAGCGCTGAAGGTCCAGCTCCGAGCCGCTGGCGAGGAACTCGACGCCTTTCGCAAGGCCCGCCAGACCGAGCATCCACGCCTGACGCTGACGCAGATGTACAATGTCCGCGAGGCCCTGCGCGCGGGTCGCGCCCTCACCCAAGCGGAGGATCAAATCAAGCAGGACGGCCTGATCCTGATCCTCAACGAACTCCACGACCGCATCGACCAGCTGACGTTGGAGGCCTATGACTGGCCGCATAACCTGTCCGACGAGGCGATCCTCGAACGCCTCGTGGCCCTGAACCGGACGCGCGCAGAAGAGGAACGTCGCGGCCATGTGCGCTGGCTTCGACCCGATTATCAGAAGCCGCGCGCCGGCGTCATCGACATCGCGCCCGTGACCGGCGACCTCGACCTTGCGCGCGAAGCCGTCGCCAGCGCCAAGCCGCTTTTCCCGAAGGATCTGGTCGAACAGTTCGGGCAGGTCGCCAGCGCGCTGGCCTGGCTTTCCGCTCCCACGACGGCGGCTCAGCTCGCCGCCACCTTCCGGCAAGGCAAAAAGGTCGAACGCAAGATCGCGGATATCCTATTGGCGATGGCGAGAACCGGCGCGGCCTCATCGCGCGACGGCCTCACCTTCGAGGCTCGCCGGGCGGCGTAATTCCGGGTGTCACCCCGGCGCCGCACTCGCGTTGGCGGATTGCTTGAGCCCTTTAGGGCGAGAAGAGTTTCAGGAGCACGGCGGCCGACAACGCCAAGTTGAAACCAACCATCCATCGCAAGAGGTTCAGCTCCCCGCGAATCCCTGTCAGATCGTTCTCGATCTTGCCGAACCGGTTCTCATACCCCGCCACGGCTTCGGCCGCCTTGCGGGCCTTATCCTGGCTAGCGCCGGCCTCTGTGAGGGCGTCGTAAACTTCCGCCAGCATTACGCTCATGAGACCCTCCTAACTTCTGTACGGCTAGAACATTAGCCGTACGGCAACAAGACGCGATGTTCCTACGTATCCAGAAAGCTCCGCAGCTTTCTGGACCGGCTCGGGTGTTTCAGCTTGCGCAGGGCCTTGGCCTCGATCTGGCGGATACGTTCGCGGGTGACCGAGAATTGCTGGCCCACCTCCTCCAGCGTGTGGTCGGTGTTCATGCCGATGCCAAAGCGCATGCGTAGCACGCGCTCCTCCCTCGGGGTGAGGCTGGCCAGCACGCGCGTGGTGGTTTCGCGCAGGTTGGACTGAATCGCGGCGTCGACCGGCAGAAGCGCCGACTTGTCCTCGATGAAGTCGCCCAGGTTGGAATCCTCGTCGTCGCCGATCGGCGTCTCCAGCGAGATCGGCTCCTTGGCGATCTTGAGCACCTTGCGGATCTTCTCCAGCGGCAGGCCGAGCTTTTCGGCCAGTTCCTCGGGCGTCGGCTCGCGGCCGATCTCGTGCAGCATCTGGCGCTGGGTGCGGACGATCTTGTTGATCGTCTCGATCATATGGACCGGGATGCGGATGGTGCGCGCCTGGTCGGCGATCGAACGGGTGATCGCCTGGCGGATCCACCAGGTGGCGTAGGTCGAGAATTTGTAGCCCCTGCGGTACTCGAATTTATCGACCGCCTTCATCAGGCCGATATTGCCCTCCTGGATCAGGTCAAGGAATTGCAGGCCGCGATTTGTGTATTTCTTGGCGATCGAGATCACGAGGCGGAGATTGGCCTCGACCATTTCCTTCTTGGCCTGCCGGGCCTCGCGCTCGCCTTTTTGAACCGTCTGGACGATGCGGCGGAAATCGTCGATCGGCACGCCCATCTCCTGGGCGAGGCCCGCCACGTCCTCACGCAGGGCATTGACCTTGCGCTGTTCGGAAGAGACGAATTTCTTCCACTGTTTGGAGAGGCTTCCGACCAGCTCCAGCCAGTCCGGATGCAGCTCCTTGCCGAAATAATTGTCGAGGAAGTCCTGGCGCGGGACGCCATGGGCGTCGGCCAGACGCATCAGCTTGCCTTCGAGCTGCAGCAGCCGCTTGTTGATCTCGTAGAGCTGCTCGACCAGCGTCTCGATGCGCGCATTGTTGAGGTGCAGCGTCTTGAGATTGTCGATGATGCCATTCTGGATGGCGTCGTATTCCTTGGTGTCCTTGGGCGTGAGCGCCTTGCCCTCGATGTTGCGCGTGACCAGCCGCTCCTGCAGCTTGCGGTAGCGCTGGAATTCCGCCGCGACCGCATCCAGCGTAGTGGTGACGCCGTCGCGAAGCTCGGCTTCCATCGCCGACATGCTCATCGCGCCGCCATCGTCGAAATCGTCCTCGGCTTCGGCGGCTTCGGCCTCGGCCTGTTTCTGCCGCTCGACCTCGACCTCGTCCACCTCCTCGTCGCGGCCCCGGCGGATGACAGGCTTGGGTTTTTCCTTCTCTCTTTCCTTTTCCTTCTCGGCCGCCGCTCTCCGGGCGGTGATCGGCGCGGTCGGAGGCGGCGGCGCGCCGCCGTTCAGCACGACCTGGGAATTGTCGACGATGCCGCCATTGGCGGCCGCGTAGGTGGCTTCGAGGTCGATAATGTCGCGCAGCAACACGCGCTCGTCCACCAGCTCCTGGCGCCAGACCATGATGGCCTCGAAGGTCAGCGGACTTTCGCAGAGGCCGAGAATCATCGCGTCGCGTCCGGCCTCGATCCGCTTGGCGATGGCGATCTCGCCCTCACGCGACAACAGCTCGACCGAGCCCATCTCGCGCAGATACATGCGCACCGGATCGTCGGTGCGGTCATAGCGGTCGGATTTGGGTGCGCCCGCGACGGCGGTCGAAGATGAACGCGCCGGCGCCCGGCTGCCACCTGTGTCGCCGTCCTCCTCGCCCTCTTCAGGCTGCTCCTCGCGCGACTGGGCCTCCTCGACCTCGTCCTCGGAATCCACAACGGTGATGCCAAGCTCCGAGAGCTGCGACATCACATCCTCGATCTGCTCGGAGGTGAATTCCTCCGAGGGCAGCACCTTGTTGAGTTCGTCATTGGTGACATAGCCGCGCGCCTTGGCGGCCTTGATGAAACGCTTGACGCTGGCGTCGTTCATGTCGAGCAGCGGACCGTCCGGTGGCGCGTCGGCCGCGGATTTGCGTTTCGCTTCGGTCTTCGCCATCAACTCTCTCCGTTGGGCGGTCCCGTCGGGCCGCCCGTCCACTTTGGCTGCAACCGGTTTGGCGGCCGCGGGCTTAACGGCCAACGGCCCCCGTTCGGATGTCTTCGCGGCTTTCTCGACTTTCGCGACTTTCGCGACTTTCTCGACTGGCCGGACCTTGACGCCGGCGGCGCTCTTGCCGCCGCGTGGCGCGGCGACAGAGGCCGCCTGCGCCTTCACCTTCGGCGCGGCTTTTCTCGATCCCTGGCTGCTCACCGCGGCTTTTTTCAACATCGTTCTCCGCTCGGTCACTCTCCGCTCAGTCGCGGGGAAAGCGCCGTCTCATCTCGCCATCCAGCCCGTCAAGGGCGCTTCTCACGTCTGACGCGCCATCCGCTTCCCCACCCTGCAAAAGTTCGGCGCTGGGCCGGCGGGTCTGCTCCCGTTCGGCGATCACCGCTTTCAGACGCGCTTGGCGGGCATGGCCCAGGACGCTATCAACTTGAACGTCCTGAATGGCCGCCCGCGCCTCTTCGCTCACGGCCGCTGCGGCCGGGAACCTCTCCAGAGCCGAAAACCATTCGCGCCCTTCTCCCTTGGACAGGTCGAGGGCTCCCATGTTCGGATACTCTTCGAGCAGTTTCTCGGATCGCGTGCGCCCAAGATTACGTAAATGGGCCGCGACAGCCCGCCGGTCAAGCGTTTCGCCGCTGTCCAGGACGTCGAACGCTGCGTCTCGCAGCGCGGCGATGTCCGGATCGGGAAAGCGCGCGGCGCATACGGCCTCCCGCGACTGCTCCAGCAGGGCTGGCGACTCGATCCCCCGCACCAGCAGGCCCAATCCCGCCAGACGCGACGCCGCCCCAAGGATTCCCCGCGTCGCCGGACCCAGAACGCGGCCGTCGACGGGAGGTCGCGATCCCCACGTCTGCGGCTGACCCTGCCCCCGCCCGCGCTCCGGCCGCGTGAAATTCACCCGGAAATGCTGGTACAGCCTGTCCCGCAACTCCCGCTCATACGCCTTGCGTACGGCCGGATGCCCTATTCGCGAGGCGGCTTTCGACAATCGCGCTTCGAACCCGGCCTTGCGCTCGGGCGTATCGACCGGTTCGGCCTCCAGCTCGCGTTTCCACAACAGATCGACCAGCGGCCGCGCATTCACCAGAACATCCCGCATGGCGGCGGCGCCCCGGAAGCGAATCATGTCGTCGGGATCCAGCCCGTCCGGCAGCAGGGCGAAGTAAAGGGTCCGTCCAGGCTCGATCATCGGCAGCGCGCGGTCGATCGACTTCCAGGCGGCCCGGACACCGGCGGCATCGCCGTCGAAGCAGAGGATGGGTTCGGGTCCGGCGCGCCACAATAGCTCAATCTGGTCTTCCGTCAGGGCAGTTCCAAGCGGGGCCACCGCCGATCCCATCCCGGCTTCGGCCAATGCGATGGCGTCGACATAACCCTCGGTAACGATGAGACCACGCGACAGGGCGCCCTTGTCCTTGATGTCGGCCAGCGCCTGACGGGCCGCCATGTAGCGATAGAGCGTCTTGCCCTTGTGGAAGAGCGGGCTGTCGGACGAATTGAGATATTTCGGCTTTCCGTCCGGCTCAAGCGTCCGGGCGCCGAACGCAATGGCGCGGCCCTGCGTGTCCGCGATCGGAAAAATGACCCGGTTGCGGAAGCGGTCCCAGGGCGCGCCCTTTTTCTCGCCGGAGGGGCCATCCTCGGCCTCGACGAGCAGGCCCGCCTCAACAAGTTCTCCGGTCGAGGCCCCAAGGCGCGTGAGATGATCGGAAAGGTTGCGCCATCCGGCCGGGGCAAAGCCCATACGGTGACGCGCCCAGGCGTCCCTGCCGAGGCCGCGTTTGTCCAGATAGGCGCGCGCATCGGCGCCGCCCGGCGCCCGAAGCTGGGCCTCGAAATAGGCGGCCGCCTTCTCGACCCAGTCGAGGAGGGTGGTGCGCTGTCGGTAGAGGAGCTGTTCCTGCGGCGACTGGGAGGGCAGCTCCAGTCCCGCCTCGCGGGCGAGCTTTTCCACCGCCTCGGCGAAGCTGAGGCGTTCGGTCTCGATCAGGAAGGTGATGGCGTCGCCCGACTGCTGCGTCGAAAAGCACTTGTAGAAGCCCCGATCGTCATGGACGTAGAAGGATGGGGTCTTCTCGCTGGAGAAGGGCGACAGGCCGACATGATCCTTGCCGCGACGGGTTAGCTTGACCTTGCGGCCGACAACGTCCGACAGCCGCACCCGCGACTTCAGTTCGTTGAGGAAATCGTCGGAAAAGCGCATTCTGCCTGTCGCCCGAATCGCCTGGCCGCCGACCCCGGCGCCTGAGTCGACATTATATCACAAGCCTCGCCGAACGCGGAGCGAAGCTGTTGATGGAACAGGATGGTTTTGTGGGCTGATCTGGGTGGATCAAGCGTGGCGCCACGCTTGGGGGCCGTATATGAACGGAACGCAGGGCAGGATTTGCCGGGAAGACAGGTGCGGCCTGGCTTGTCCATGCTGCCCAAACCGCAGACCCTGTCTGGCATTGGAATCGGACGGCCAAGAGCGCCAAGGCGTTGGCCCCGTCCGCTTGACGTCCAATCCGCCTGACCCTACCTACGCAGCCGTTTGCGCGGCGTCGCGACCGCGCCTTGCCAGTGACCTTGTCCGATGACCCCTCAACTTCCGACCGGCGCCATCGCGCTCGAAGACGGCGCGATCTTCCATGGACGCGGATCGGGCGCCGTGGGCGTCGCGGCTGGAGAGCTCTGCTTCAACACCTCGATCACCGGCTATCAGGAGATCCTGACCGATCCTTCCTATGCCGAGCAGCTGGTGATGTTCACCTTCCCGCATATCGGCAATGTCGGCGCCAATCCCGACGATCAGGAAGAATCGGCGCGGCAGGGAGAAACCGCGGCCCGCGGCGCCATCTTCCGGGCGCACGCCACTTCGCCCGCGAGCTGGCGGGCGGTCGAGGATCTGGGCGTCTGGTTGCTCCGGCGCGGCATCATCGGATTGTCGGGCGTCGACACGCGCGCCCTGACCCGCCGCATACGTGAACTGGGGATGCCCAAGGCGGCGATCGCCCACAGCCCGGACGGCGTCATCGACGGACCGGCGCTGGTTGGAACGGCGCGGGCATGGGCCGGCGTCGAGGACGCGGACCTTGCCGTCAACGTCACGACCGGGGAGAGTTTCGAGAACACCGGGGGGCTATGGACGCCGGGCGCCGGCTACCGGGAGATGGGCGTCGCGCGCTTCCACGTCGTCGTGGTCGATTTCGGCGTAAAGAAGAACATCCTGCGCAACCTGGCGGCCGTCGGCGCACACGCCACCATCGTGCCCGCGAAAACGAAAGCCGAGGCGATCCTAGCCCTCAAGCCGGACGGCGTCGTTCTCTCGAACGGACCGGGCGATCCGGCTGCGACCGCGATTCACGCCGGCCCGGAAATCCGCAGGCTGATCGAGGCGGACGTGCCGATCCTCGGCATCTGCCTTGGCCATCAGATGCTGGCGCTGGCGCTAGGCGGCAGGACGAAGAAAATGGCGCAGGGCCATCACGGCGCCAACCATCCAGTGAAGGATTTTACCACCGGCAAGGTCGAGATCGTGTCGATGAATCACGGCTTCACGGTCGATATGGCGACGCTGCCGGCCGGCGTCACCGAGAGCCACCGCTCGCTCTTCGACGGCTCGAATTGCGGGCTGACCGTGACGGGCAAGCCGATCATTTCGGTGCAGCACCACCCCGAGGCAAGCCCCGGTCCGCAGGATTCATTTTACCTGTTCCAGCGCTTCGCGGATTTGATGACGGCGCACAGCAGACGGGATTAGGCCGTCGCGAGGCCGGGCAAACCTGCCGGTCTCGCCATCGCCCGTGTCGCCAGCACCGGAAGCAGATAGGTCGCCAGAAAGACGGTGTTCGAAACGGCGTTGATGGGAAAGCCGGTGAACACCGAGATCGCGCTGTCTAAAACGTACCATGCGACCATCGCCCCGGTCAGCGCACGCCAGACGGGCGCGCCGAGAATATCGGCAGCCTTCACCATGCCAAATATGGTCAACGCCCAGCCCATCATGACCGCGCCCAGAACGCCGAGCGTGAAGCGCATCTGCGGATCGAAAATGACGGCGCCGTCGATCGGCCAGTCCACCGCGTCGTAGAAAAGGCGCGCGCCGCCATCGGTCGCCGGCAGGGCCGCAAGCGCGAACAGAAGGCCGAGAAGCAGCGTCATCCAGCACCAGACCGTCATCCAGCCCCTCCAGAAACCTCTCATAGCCTTCGCCTTTCCCAAACCGTTGTTGACGCAGCAAAATCACACGGCGCGGGTAGGCTTCGCAATTACCTTGCAGGTCATGGACAAGCGCCTCGATCACACCAATGCTTTGTCCATGTCCGTTCACCCCATATCCGCTGACGATTCCGGGGAGACGGGAAGTTTTGCGGCGCTGCTTCGCCGGTTTCGCTCCGCGCGCCGCATGAGTCAGATGGACCTTGCGCTTGAATGCGATGTGTCGGCGCGGCACGTCTCGTTTCTGGAATCGGGACGGGCGCAACCCAGCCGCGAGATGGTCCTCCAGCTCGCCTCGGGACTTGTCCTGCCCCGCAGCGCCCGGAACCTGCTGCTCCAGAGCGCAGGGTTTGTCCCGGCCTTTCCAAGATCGCCTCTGGAATCCGACGCGCTGGGCCCCTTTCGCGATGTGCTCGCGGAAATGATCGCGCGCCACTCGCCCTACCCGGCACTGCTCTGCGATCGCCACTGGAATGTCCGCGACGCCAACCGGACGGCGCGCGCTCTGCTGGCCCCGCTGCAGGGGCCGGGCGGCGCACCGAACGTAGTGCGGTTGCTCACCGGAAATCCGCAGGTGAGCGATCTGATCGCCAATCTCCCGGAAGTGCTCGACGACATGCTGGGGCGGATTCAGCTCGAAGCCCTGGAGGCGGTCGGCGATCCCGTGCTTGACGATTTGCTGAGGAGCCTTGAAGCCGCCTGCGCGAGGCTGCCTCACAAGAGCCCGTCACCTGTCCGGCGTCCGCTCTCGCCGCTGCTGCTCAACTCGCCGGCTGGCCCGCTGAGCTTTCTCTCGACCATCGCGCACTTCGGAACCAGCGAGGATGTCACGGTCCGCGACCTGCGCCTCGAACTGCTCTTCCCGACCGACGCCAGGACGCGCGAGGCGATGGCTGCAATCGCGGCGGAGCCAGGCGATTGAAAGGTTGCCGGAAGCTTCAGGTTCTCAGCGCGATCTTTTAGCCGTCACCACCCAATTTCTTTACCCGAGCCTGCGAGTCTGGGCCAAATTGGAACAGGTCCGCGCCATGTCGATCCTCGACCAGAATTCCGACATCCACGCCCGTCTCGCGGCGGCGGAGGCAGCCCTCCAGGCGGTAGGCCAGCGCATCGATCCCATCCTCTCCCAGCTCGACATCGCCGTGCTCGTGCCCTGTTACAATGAGGCCGGAACGATCGGCGAGGTGGTGAGGAATTTCCGGACGGCCCTGCCCAATGCGAGGGTCTATGTCTATGACAACAACTCGCATGACAACACGCCGGTGATGGCCCGCAATGCCGGAGCGATCGTCCGGCGCGAGCCGCTGCAGGGCAAGGGTTTCGTGGTCCGGCGCATGTTTTCCGACATCGAGGCCGACGTCTATCTGATGGTCGATGGCGACGGCACCTATGACGCGGCGGCCGCTCCCCGCCTCGTCTCGCGCCTCATCGAATGCCAGGCCGACATGGTCGTCGGCGGCCGCATCACCCGGGAGAAGGCGGCGTACCGGTCAGGCCACCGCTTCGGCAATTGGGCGCTGACGTCCCTGGTGTCATGGATTTTCGGCGACCGTTTCACAGACATGCTGTCTGGCTACCGCGCCTTCTCCAGGCGCTTCGTCAAGAGCTACCCGGCGCTCGCCTCGGGGTTTGAAACCGAAACCGAACTCACCGTCCATGCCCTCGAACTCGGCATGATCACAACCGAGGTGCAGACTTCCTACGCCGCCCGGCCGGCTGGATCGGTCTCCAAGCTCAATACGGTGCGCGACGGCGCACGCATCCTCATGACCATCGCCCGCCTGGTGCGCGACGAGCGCCCGATGGCGTTCTTCGGCGCGCTGGCGATGGCTGGATTCGTGGCGGCAGGCGTCATCGGCGTCCCCGTTGTCCTCGAATACCTGGACACGGGCCTTGTCCCCCGTCTGCCGACCGCGCTTGTCGCAGGCCTTCTAACGGTGCTCTCGGCCGTCTGCCTGGTGTCCGGTGTGATTCTCGAGACCGTCAGCCTTGGCCGCCGCGAACTTAAGCGCCTCGCCTACAACCAGGTCGAAAGCCTCGCGGCGAAACTGGAGCGCCTGACCGACACACGGCAGGTCCTGGGATCGCTCCAGGCCAGGGCGCTGCCGGAGATGCCGGCTTCCGAAGCGCCCGGACTGAAGCGCGCCCGTGCGAATTAGATCAAGGCGGCAAGCGCCCCTCAGCCTGCCGGCAACGTTCCGCATCTCGCCTCGTAGGCCTTGATCGCCTGGGGCATGACGGCTTCGAACGCGGTGGCGCGCTGCGCCGGATTGGGGTGGGTGGACAGGATGTCCGGCGGGTTCTCGCCGCCCCCGAGGGCGCCCATCCGCTCCCAGAGCTTCGGCGCCTCGCGCGGATCGTAGCAGGCCCGTACCAGCAGTTCGAGACCGATCAGGTCCGCCTCGCTTTCGTGAGCCCGACTGAACGGCAGCAGCACGCCGACCTGCGCCCCGGCGCCCATTGCGCCCATCACCAGACGCTGCATTTCCAGCGACATGTCGCCGACCGTCGCACCGATGGCCATCTGGCCAAACTGCATCAGTTGCTGCTGGCTCATCCGTTCGGCGCCATGGCGCGCCAGAGCGTGTCCGATCTCGTGACCCATGATCACCGCGAGCCCGTCGACATTGTCCGCCGTCGGAAGAATGCCGGTATAGATCGCAACCTTGCCGCCAGGCAGGCAGAAGGCGTTGGGGGTGTCGGAGGCGATGACGTTGAACTCCCAGTCGAACTTGTCGGCCAGGGCGCCCCAGCGCGGGAGCGTCCCCTCGGATTCGCCCAGCACCGTCATGGGGGCGCCCTCGGCCTCCCACTCCCGAGCCGCCCCGGCGATGCGACCGCCGACCTCTTTCACAAGCTCCACGATCTCGCCGGCCTCGACGGGGCAGGTCTCAGCCTGCCCTCCGCACAGCACCGGCTCGGACTGCAGGATCTGCATGTAGGCTTCCTGCCCCAGCCTCACCTCGGCGGGCAGATCCATGGTGATCATCTGCTTGCGGCCGCCCACCAGCCCTTCCTTCTGATTGGTGAACCAGTAAAGGGCGAGGCCGCCGATGACGAAAACAATGATCGGCAGGCGCCCGCCGAGGGCGCCCAATCCACCGCGGGACCGGCCGCTATATCTGGGTATGCGCATGACTTTGTTCCCCGGGGCGCCCGCGAGCCGCCTGTCCGCAATCCGCCTATCCCGCCAGCTGACCTTACTGAGCCGCGCCGCACTCCGGAAGCCGCAATTCCCGGCTTGCCGCCGGCGCGCCAACCCGCCATTTAGGCGGGGATTGCCACGGATGAGACCATGCCAGACGCCAACACAAGAAATAAGGCCGAAACCCGCCTGCAGATCCGGCTCATTCCGGTGACTCCGCTGCAGCAGAATTGTTCGCTGATCTGGGACACGGCGACGAAACACGCTGCTTTCATAGATCCCGGCGGCGACATCGAAACGCTGATGGGCGCGCTCGACCATTTCGGCCTGACGCTCAGGCGCATCTGGCTCACCCATGGGCACCTCGATCATGCTGGCGCCGCGCAGGACCTGAAGGAGCGCACCGGGGTCGCCATCGAAGGGCCTCACCGGGACGATCAGTGGATTCTTGACGGCATCGAGGACGCCGGGCGTAAATACGGCATTTCCGATGGGCGCAACTGCACTCCCGACCGCTATCTTGCGGACGGCGACACGCTCGAGCTTGAAGGGATCATCTTCGGCGTCTCGCACACGCCGGGCCATACGCCCGGTCATGTCGTGATTCACAATCGGGAGGCGAAGATCGCCTTTGTCGGAGATGTGCTCTTCGCCGGCTCGATCGGGCGCACGGATTTCGAACGCGGCAATCACCAGCATCTCATCGATTCGATCACCGGCAAGCTCTGGCCGCTGGGCGACGACATGCGGTTTGTCCCCGGCCATGGCCCGACCAGCACCTTCGGTCAGGAACGCCAGACCAACCCCTTCGTGGCCGACCGCCTCACCGGCTATGGCGGGACGGAGAAGGCGGAGGGCTCGGCGTTCGATCAGCGGACGGCGAAGCGCTGGCGGTAGGGGCCGAGCGCAAGCTTCGCGAGGCTTGGGTCGTGTATCGGTTTGGATTTTCGGTGTGCGCGTCCGGCCAGGAAGCGGCCAGACGTGCGTCCGGCCGAAGCGACGACGATTGGCCCAATGCGGCCCTTCGGCACGCTGATCATATCCTGGTTTGAGACATCGCGAGCGATCATGTTCAAAGGCGGCCTTTCTCTCAGCCTGTCCAACAAGCTCTTGCTGGTGACCGGTTTTCTGTCGCTTGTGGCGATAGCGCTTGGCGCCTGGGTGTGCGCCTTGAACGGGATTGCATCCGCCGTGTGGGTTCGCAACCTGGCGGCATGGCTTGTGGGAGCCGTCGCCGCCTACGCGCTCGGTCGATGGTTCGGCGCGTGGCTCTTTCCAGTTGTGTTGACTGCCGCAGCCCTCTTACTGGTATCGACGCTCTTCAGCGCAGGTCAGCTCGGCGTTCACCGCTGGGTAGGCGCGGGCCCGCTCTCCATCAACGTGGCGATGCTAATGCTCCCGGCAGCTCTGGTTGCAGTCGTGGCGATTGGTCGTAACACGACTTGGGGTTGGCTACCTGCCCTGGCCTGCCTGGCGATCCTGGTCACGCAACCGGATGCGTCTCAAGCGACCGCTTTCGGGACCGCGCTGATCTGGATCGCCCTGAAAAGCAGGGGCGGCAACCGGATCAGGCGAATGGTGTTTGGTGGAACTGCGTTGTTACTGGCGGCTGGGTCCTGGCTGAGGCCGGATCCCCTCCTACCCGTACCTGAGGTCGAGGAAATAGTGCAGCTTGCATATGCGATATCGCCTGCGCTGGCAGTTCTCGCGCTGGCATCACTTCTCCTTTTCAGCCTGGTTCCCGGACGGCTCTCCAAGGACGGCTCGCCAGACGTGCAGCTCGCTGGTGGCGCGCTGAGCGTCTACTTCCTGATCTGCATAGCCATGCCATTCATCGGGGCCTTCCCCGTCCCGCTGCTAGGCGTCGGGATCAGCCCGGTGCTCGGGGCATGGTTTGGGCTGGGCGTCTTGGCTGCGTTATCGCGCGTTCGCGCGAGGTCTGACCGGCCCTTGCCCCATCCCGCCTGCCTCGCTACACCCCACACCGAATTGACGTCCGCCTCGCGACCGCACCGGTGACATGCCCAAGAGAACGGATATCTCCTCGATCCTGGTCATCGGCGCCGGGCCGATCATCATCGGCCAGGCGTGCGAGTTCGATTATTCGGGCGTGCAGGCGATCAAGGCCCTGAAGGCGGAGGGCTACCGGGTCATCCTGGTGAATTCGAACCCGGCCACGATCATGACCGATCCCGAACTGGCGGACCGCACCTATATCGAGCCGATCACGCCGGAATTCGTCGAGAAGATCATCGTCATCGAGAAGCCCGATGCCATCCTTCCGACGATGGGCGGCCAGACCGCGCTTAATTGCGCGCTGGCCCTGCACAAGTCGGGCGTCCTCGACAAATACGGCGTCGAACTGATCGGGGCGAAGGCCGGCGCGATCGAAAAGGCCGAAGACCGCTCGAAGTTCAAACTCGCCATGGCGTCGATCGGGCTCGAGACGCCGAAATCGCATCTCGCCCACAACGCGACCGAAGCCGAGGAGGGCCTAGCCGTCGTCGGCCTGCCGGCGATCATCCGGCCGTCCTTCACGCTCGGCGGGCTGGGGGGCGGCATCGCCTACAATGTCGAGGAATATCGCGCCATCTGCGCCCGCGGCCTGTCGGCCTCGCCCTCCACAGAAATCCTGATCGAGGAATCGGTGCTGGGCTGGAAAGAGTTCGAGATGGAGGTCGTGCGCGACAGCGCCGACAACTGCATCATCGTCTGCTCGATCGAGAACATCGACCCGATGGGGGTCCACACCGGCGATTCGATCACCGTCGCGCCTGCCCTGACGCTCACCGACAAGGAATACCAGGTGATGCGCAACGCCTCCATCGCGGTGCTGCGCGAGATCGGCGTCGAGACGGGAGGCTCCAACGTGCAGTTCGCGGTGAACCCCGAGGATGGCCGGCTCGTCGTCATCGAGATGAACCCGCGCGTCTCGCGCTCCTCGGCGCTTGCCTCGAAGGCCACCGGCTTCCCGATCGCCAAGATCGCCGCCAAGCTCGCCGTCGGCTACACGCTGGACGAGTTGACCAACGACATCACGGGCGTCACGCCGGCCTCGTTCGAGCCGACTATCGATTATGTCGTCACCAAGATTCCGCGCTTCGCTTTCGAGAAGTACAAAGGCGCCGACCAGGGCCTCACCACCTCCATGAAATCCGTGGGCGAGGCGATGGCGATCGGCCGGACATTCCAGGAGAGTTTCCAAAAGGCGCTTCGCTCGCTGGAAACGGGTCTCAACGGGCTGAACGAAATCGTCATTCCCGGCATTGGCGGCGGCGATGACATGAACGTGCTGCGCGCCGCCTGCTCGAAACCCACCCAGCACCGCCTGGTGATCGTCGCGCACGCCATCCGGCTCGGCCTCGGCGTCGAGGACATTCACGCCGCCTCGAAAATCGACCGCTGGTTCCTTCGGCAGATCGCGGAGATCGTCGAGACCGAAGCCGACATCCGCCGCGATGGTCTTCCGGCCGATGCTGCCGGGTGGAACCAGCTCAAGTCGATGGGTTTTTCCGACGCCCGCCTCGCGGAACTGGTCGGGGTGGGCGAAACCGAAATCCGCACCCAGCGCCATTGGCACGGCGTGCGTCCCGTCTACAAGCGCATCGACACCTGCGCGGCCGAGTTCGCGGCGCGCACGCCCTATCTCTATTCCACCTATGAAACCGGCTGGATCGGCGCCAGCGGCGAAGCGATCCCGGCGCAGGACGAGGCCGAGCCGTCGGACCGCACCAAGGTGATGATCCTGGGCGGCGGTCCCAACCGCATCGGCCAGGGCATCGAGTTCGACTATTGCTGCTGCCACGCCGCCTTCGCGATGGCCGAGATGGACATCGAGTCCATCATGGTCAACTGCAACCCCGAAACGGTCTCGACAGATTATGACACATCCGACCGGCTCTATTTCGAGCCGCTGACGCTGGAGGACGTGACCGAAATCATCCATGTCGAGCAGTCGCGCGGAACCTTCCAGGGCGTCATCGTCCAGTTTGGCGGCCAGACGCCCCTGAAGCTTGCCCAGGGTCTCAAGCATTCGGGGGCGCCCATCCTCGGCACCACGCCGGATTCGATCGACCTCGCCGAGGACCGCGAAAAGTTCTCAAAGCTCCTGGACCGGATCGGCCTGCGCCAGGCGCCGTCCGCCATAGCGCGCACGGACGAGCAGACGATCGTCGCCGCGAAAAGCATCGGCTATCCCGTCATGCTGCGCCCTTCCTTCGTGCTGGGCGGGCGGGCCATGGAGATCGTCCACGATGAGACCGAGTTGCGCCGGTATGTGCGCGAGGCCGTGCAGGTTTCGGGAGACACGCCGCTGCTGGTGGACCGCTATCTGTCGGATGCAATCGAAGTCGATGTCGATGCGCTGTCGGACGACGTCACCACGCACATTGCGGGCGTCATGGAGCACATCGAGGAGGCCGGCATCCATTCCGGAGACAGCGCCTGTTCGTTACCACCCTACACGCTGGACGACGACACCGTTGCCGAGCTTTGCGAACAGGCGCGCAAACTGGCGCAGGCGCTCAACGTCAAGGGGCTGATGAATGTCCAGTTCGCGGTCAAGGGCCGCGACATCTACGTTCTCGAGGCCAATCCCCGCGCCTCGCGGACGGTGCCGTTCGTCGCCAAGGCGGTCGGGCCGCCCTTCGCGCGCATCGCCGCGAAGATCATGGCGGGCGCCTCGCTGGAATCGTTCGGACTTGGCCCGGGTCCGATCCGGGGCCCGCGCATCGCCGTCAAGGAAGCAGTCTTTCCCTTCGCGCGTTTTCAGGGCGTCGATCCTGTGCTGGGACCCGAGATGCGCTCAACCGGAGAGGTCATGGGCCTCGACGTCAGCTTTGGCGCAGCTTTCCTGAAGAGCCAGATCGCCGCCGGCACGTCGCTGCCGACGCATGGAACCTGCTTCATTTCCGTGCGCAACTCCGACAAACCCGCGATCGAGCAGCCCGCCCGGGATTTGCTGGAACTGGGATTCGCTCTGGTCGCGACGCGCGGGACGGCCGACTGGCTTTCCGCGCGTGGGCTACCGATCGCCACCGTCAACAAGGTGCTCGAGGGACGGCCGCACGTGGTCGACGCCCTGACCAATGGAGGCGTCCAGCTGGTTTTCAACACGACGGAAGGCGCCCAGTCGATGCTGGATTCTTCCTCGATACGGCAGTCTTCGCTGGCTCATGGCGTTCCCTGCTACACGACGATGTCGGGCATGCGGGCGGCGGTGCAGGCTATCCGGGTGCTCAAGACGCAAGCGCTTGAAGCCGGGGCGCTTCAGACATACTCTTGAACGTTCGAGGATCACCTTCCCCTGATCGTCGCCACGCCTGATTCCGGTTCATTTTCGAGTGCGGACAAGACTTTATGCAACGTATACCCATGACGGCCGACGGGTTCCGGGCGCTCGAATCCGAACTGAAGGTCCTGAAATCAGAGGAGCGTCCGGCGATCATCGCGGCGATTTCCGAAGCGCGCTCGCATGGGGATTTGTCCGAGAACGCGGAGTATCATGCCGCCAAGGACAAACAGAGCTTCATCGAAGGCCGCGTGCTGGAGCTCGAAGACAAGCTGGCCCGCGCCGATGTCATCGACACGACGAAGCTGAAGGGCGGTACGGTCAAATTCGGCGCGACCGTCACCGTCACCGACGAGGACACCGAGGAAACCTTCGTCTACAAGATCGTCGGCGAGGATGAGGCCAGCGTGGCTGCCGGCAAGATTTCCATCACCTCCCCGATCGCGCGCGCCATGATCGGGAAGGAAGAGGGCGAGACCGCCGAGGTGTCCGCGCCAGGCGGCGCGAAATCCTTCGAGATCGTGACCATCGAGTGGAAGTGAGACCGGGATGACGGGCGGTATCGCCGGTCCGTCCGTCTGGGCTGTTTCCGACGGCCGAGCCGGGATCGAACGCCAGTCGCTGTCGCTCGCCCGCGCGCTTTGCGCCGCCAGCCGCTGGAGCGCAATGCCCCACATGCGGTCGGACGACTGCCGGGCCGGGCCGGTCCGCCTCCAGCCAGGGGGTCTCCAGCTCCTGCTGCCGCCGGACCGATGGCCGGCCCCGCTGGCCGCCCTGCCGCCTTCACAGCGCAACCTCTTCAAGCCGCCCTGGCCGGACGTCTGGATCGCATCCGGACGCCGTTCGATTCCCTATTCCCGGCTTGTGAAGAAATGGTCCGGCGGCACGACGTTCGTCGTCCAGACGCAATATCCCAAGGTCGGCATGGAGCCTTTCGATCTGGTCATCGCGCCGGAACATGACGAAGTGCGCGGCGCCAACGTCCTTTCCATACTCGGGCCGCCGACCTTCTTTTCCGAGGAAGAGGTCGAGGACGCGCGCCTCCGCTTTGGCGATCTCGCCGCCCATCCGGGCCTCAAGCTGCTGGTGTCGATCGGCGGCGATTCGAAGACCCACAGAATGACCGGCGCCAGAATCGGCGAGATCGAGGCGGCTCTGGGCGAACTCTCGGGCCAGGGCGTCCGCCTGTGGATCACCGTCTCTCGCCGCACGCCGGCACTGGGCCGCGCGCGGCTGCGGGCGTTCGCCGATATCGTCGGCGCCATCTTCTGGGATAGCCCCGCGACGGACGGCCCCAACCCCTATCTCGCGTTTCTGGCGTTGTGCGATGCGGCGCTGGTCACGGAGGACAGCGCCAACCTGATCGCCGATCCCGCCTACTTCGGAAAACCGGTCCACCTGTTGCGTCTGGAGGGCGGCTCGGACCGCTTTGACAGGCTCCATGCGGGTTTCATCGCGCGAGGCGCGGCAAAGTGGTTCGACGGGATGATCGAGACCTGGGCCTACGAGCCGATCCGCGAGGTGGAGCGGGCCGCAGACGAGATCGTGCGGCGGCTGCTGGAGCGGCGGCTCCCTTAGCGCGGCTCGATGATCGCCAGCAGATCCCGCCGCGCCTGCGGGGAAACCACCAGCTTGCGTAGGTTCATTTCCGACGGGCAGCGCTTTCCTCGCGTTCGCCCTTCGCCGTGGTCGTGGAAATGGTTCGGCAATGCAGTTGTCTTCGACCCAGCCTGCTATCAGAGAACCTCAACCCAGTCGACGCATTAGCCCCAACCCCTTCCCTATCAAAGCGCGCGTTCCCATCCTTACGCTCCCATGCCCCACCCAGCCATCGCCCGGATTCAAAAGACCTGCATCGCCTGCCCCGCCCAGTGGCAGGGCGTTCTGGCGTCGGGCGAGACCTTCTATGTGCGCTATCGCCACGGCTTTCTCACAATCGGTTTCGGCGCCGACATTGACGCCGCCGCCGATCTTGCTAGAGGCCCCGAGGGCTATGAATGGGAGAACCCGGACGCGGACGGCCTCGATGGCTGGATGGAATGGGAGGAGGCAGAACCCCATTTCAACCGCGCTTTGGCTACCCATGTTGAGCGACGAGACAGGAAGACTTTATGACGACCCGCCATTCCCAGATCATCATTCTCGGCTCCGGCCCGGCCGGGTATACGGCGGCCATCTACGCCGCGCGCGCCCTGCGCAAGCCGATGCTGATCGCCGGCATCCAGCCGGGCGGCCAGCTCACGATCACGACGGACGTCGAGAATTATCCCGGCTTCGCCGACGTGATCCAGGGCCCGTGGCTGATGGACCAGATGCGCGCCCAGGCCGTACATGTCGGAACCGAAATGGTCGAGGACCACATCGTCGCGGCCGACCTCGGGACCCGGCCGTTCAAGCTGACTGGAGACGGCGGACAGATCTATACCTGCGACGTGCTTGTCATTGCGACGGGCGCGCAGGCCAAATGGCTGGGTCTTCCATCGGAGGAGAAATTCAAGGGCTTCGGCGTTTCCGCCTGCGCCACCTGCGATGCGTTCTTCTACCGCAACAAGGAGGTGCTGGTCGTAGGCGGCGGCAACACTGCGGTGGAGGAGGCGCTGCACCTCACCCACTTCGCCTCGAAGGTGACGGTGGTTCACCGCCGCGACCATTTCCGCGCGGAGAAAATCCTGCAGGATCGCCTGTTCCGGAACCCGAAGGTCAACGTGATCTGGGAAACTGAACTCGCGGACGTGATCGGGACCGAAGGGCCGCTCAGCGTCACCACGGCCCGGCTGCGCAACCTGCGGACGGGAGCGGTCGCCGACCTTCCGGTTCACGGCATCTTCATCGCCATCGGCCACGCCCCGCAAACAGGGCTTTTCTTGGGTCAGCTCGACGCCAAGGAGGGCGGCTACCTCAAAACAAAGCCAGGCTCGACAGTCACCAACATACAAGGCGTCTTCGCCGCCGGAGACGTCACCGACGACATCTTCCGACAGGCAGTGACGGCGGCGGGCCTTGGTTGCATGGCGGCGCTGGAGGCGGAGAAATACCTCGAGGGGATGCCCGAAAAAGCGACCGCCACCGCCGCCTGGTGAACCGCACTGGACAAGCCGCGCGGGTTCGGATCACTTCGCCGATGGACTGGGGCGACCTTCGATCGATCTGGATCGATCCGATCCCGATTGATCGAAGAACTTTGCTTTGGTTTCATTGGTGTAGAGACTGATTCAACGATCTACCTGATAGAGGTCGATCGCATCAGGCTCTGGGCGGGGTTGCGGTGATCAGACAAGCCATGTTTACGGCGGCGTTCGCGCTCGGGGCGTCTCCCGCCCTGGCCGCCTGCCCCCAGACCGCCGTGCAGGATGGCGTCAACCTTTGGCTCGCGGCCGAGAGCAGCCAGGCTTCCGCCGTCAGCGCGCTCGGCGTTCAGGCGGATACACTTGCGGCGGCGTGCGCGACGGACGCCTACATCCAGAAGATCGCCGCACTGACCCACGCAACGCTGTCCGGGCGCCTCACCGACCCCGCAGCTGGCCTGGATCACGCAGCAAAGGCGCGCGCCTTTGCCATGCGGATGCGCGACGTCCAGCCGGCGAATGAACACCCTGTCACCGCGATGGCGGGCAGCCAGCCCATCGCCATCCGCATTTTCGGCGACGAGTTCGACAAGGACATCCTGCTCAACCTGTTCGGAACCGAGCAGCGCGCCGGCAGGCTGTCGCCGGAAAGCCAGCCCCTCAAACCCGGCGAACAGGTCCGCGCCTGCCGCGACTGGGACGCGGTCGAGGCTCAGCAGATCACGGCGATCATTCGCGACAACCCGAAGGCGGATCTGCCCGGGGCGATGAACCAGCTCGATCGCATGGCGGCGGCATGCGCCCTGCGGATCGAGGAGGGCGATCATGAGCGGATCGTCGGGCAACGCGCGAAGGCCATTCACGTCCTGCTTTTCAACGTTCCGATGCGGCCGGACGCTCTCCTCCGTCCTTGGCATTTTCGCCAGCGGCGATGTCGCACGCGTGCCGCACTCCGTTTCCTTCGCGGTCGGAGATGGAGCCATGGCCGGGATGCAGCTTCACCGCTCGCTGCTCTGGCCGTCGCAACAGGGGGAAAGCTGAGTGTCGTTTTTTTCCAACCCCGGTGACATCGCCACCTATGCTGAACGGGTGGGACGACATGTCCCCGGCCTGCGCGATCTTCATCGAATGGTCGGCCTGCTCCTGGCGGAACGGGTGCCGCCCGGTGGTCGCATCCTCGTTCTGGGCGCGGGGGGTGGTCTAGAACTGAAAGCGATGGCTGAGATGCAGCCGACCTGGCGTTTCGACGGCGTAGATCCATCGGCCCCGATGCTGGACCAGGCCCGTGCTACTTTGGACGCTTTGGCTTCGCGCGTAAGCTTCCACGAAGGCTATATCGGCGACGCGCCTGACGGTCCCTTCGATGGTGCAACCTGCCTTCTGACGCTGCATTTCCTTGCAGAGGACGGACGGCGTCGCACACTCGAGGAGATTCACCGACGGCTGAAGCCAGGCGCTCCCCTCGTCACGGCGCATCACAGCTTCCCCAATGATGAAGCGGGTAAAGATAAGTGGTTGGCGCGTAATGCCGCGTTCGTTGTTTCCTCGGGCATGCCTGCGACCCAAGTCGACAGCAGCATCAAGACTATGAAGGAGCTGCTGCCGGTGCTTTCGCCGGAGCAGGATGTCTCAGTTCTGCAGGAGGCGGGGTTTACCGGGGTCGAACTATTCTACGCAGCTTTCACGTTCAAGGGTTGGGTAGGGTACAGGTAACATCGCGCCTACCGCAAGACGCCTCGCGGGGCCGCTGGATAGACCAGCCTGCTCGTGCGGGAATCAGGCCGCCGCTGCAATCCTGTTTCGCGTAGCGGCGGCGTCGCGAAGCGGAGGGACGCCGAACAAGCGGCCATAGTCCCGGGTGAATTGCGACACGCTTTCATAGCCGACGGTGAATGCTGCGTGGCTTGCGCTGGTGCCGCTGGAGATCATCTGCCGCCGTCTTGTTGCTGGCGAAGGCGGAGGCCGATTCAAAACGCTTTCTGGAGCTCAACCCAGAGGGAGACAGCGCTTACTGGAGCAAGTACGACGAGACGCTGCTCAAGCAGGTCGGCGAGACGGTTCGCATCGCGGCGCTACCCGACATCGCGGAGGCCGACTGGTTCAAGCCCGGCAATCCGGAAAGCCCCAAGGTCGTCCGGGCGATCGCCCAGAAATTCGACGAGGCGTGGGCGAAGGACGCTCCCAAGGGCGTCGCCGGCGCTTTCCAAACTTATCGAGATCTGGTCAAGGCGCTGGTTTATGACCGGGCCATACCCAGCGGAAACATGGCGCCAGCGAAGCGCGCCATCGCGCTCGCAGCGCAGGGGCACGCCAATGGAGAGTTTCGCGCCACGGCGAACCGCGATCTCAAGGCGCCGCCCGAGTTTCTCTGGAACTGGATCGATCCGGAAATCAAACCGCGTCCCGCGCGGTAGCTCTTATTTCGGCAGATGCGCACGAAGCATCCAGGCTGCCTTCTCGCCGATGGCGACACGCTGCGTCATCAGATCGGCGGTCGCCTGGTCGCCGGCCTCCTCGGCTGTCAGCAGACAAGCGCGAGCCGCCTTGACCACCGCCTCGTTTCCGGCCGCAAGCGCGCCAAGCATTGCATCCTCGTCGAGCGCGCCGGAATCGGCCTTGATAGTGGACCGTTTGGTGATCGCCTCGCCATAGGGTGCGTAGTGGCCCAGGGCGCGGATCCGTTCGGCGATAAGATCGAGGGACGTCCAGAGCTCGTTGTACTGGGTCTCGAACAGGGTGTGCAGCGTCAGAAAACGCGGACCCTCGACATTCCAGTGATAGCCATGCGTCTTGCCGTAAAGGACGTAGGTTTCAGCAAGGACATGCTCCAACTTGGCGGCCACCTGTTTGCGAGTCTTCGCATCAATGCCGATATCCATGCCGCCTCCCAGAAATTAGAATGGTTCTAACCTACTGTGCGTAAGCAAATTTGCAAGCGGACCAGCGGCGAAGCGACAGGCTGATTTAGCCAGATCTCGAGCCGACCCACCTGATCATGTCGAGCACGGTTTCCGGCGCGGCCTCGTGCGGCATGTGGCCGACGCCGGTTAGAATCTCGACCCGCGCATTCTTGAGGGTCAGCCCGAGTTGTCCGGTGTGGATCGGTGTGCTGACAACTGTGTCGCCATCGCCGGAAAGGATCGCGACCGGCATCGTGATCTCGGCATAGCGCGACTGCTGCGCGATCACCTCGCGCTTGGCCGCCACCATGTCCTCGGCATTGGCCCTCAAGGCCGCGGGCCGCGTTGCGCGCTCGACCGCCGCCGCCTTGACATATCCCGGCGGCACGATTGCGGGCGCGAATGAACCCTCTACCCCGGATTTCGCCGCTCCCTCGGCGAAGGGCGGCACCAGGACATTGTTGAAGAGCGGCCCGACAAGCTGATTGGCCGACCAGTAAAGATGCCAGCTCACCCCGCCCGGCCAGTCATAGGCAACCGGCGCCAGAAGGACGAGGCCGGAGATCAGGTCCGGGTAGTCGAGAGCCAGCCGAAGCGCCACGGCGCCGCCAAAGGAGTGGGCCACCACGATCGGTTTCTTCAAGCCGGACTGCTCGATCACGTCTGCCGCGATTCTGGCCTGCACGCCGAGCTGGTCGGCATTCGGGGGCCGCCCAGCAGTGAATCCCAGTCCGGGACGGTCATAAGCCGTGAGCTGATAGCTCTCCCTGAGCAGGGGAATGACCGTGGGTTCAAACACCGCCATGTCGGACGACGCGCCATGAATCAGAAAGACCGGATCGCCCGCTCCCCAGGTCCGCACGTGCGTGTCCACCCCGCCCGCCTCGACATATCTCATGGCTGTCCCGTCGGCTTGAGGCATGGAGGAACACGCTGCGGCGAGGAAGAGCGCTGGCGCAAGAGCCAGTCGAGGGCTGGAAAACATGCGTTTGTCCTTGAATGCAGCTCTGCTGCGATTCGCGCGAAAAGGCTTCACGGTTCAGATGGTCAGGTCGCGGCCATGAGGCTTTCGAACAGCTTGATCCCGTCAGACCCCGTCTCGCCGCCGCCGATCGCCCGCTCCGGGTGAGGCATCATGCCGAGGACGCGGCCATTCTCCGAAAGTATTCCTGCGACGTCGCGCGCCGATCCGTTGGGATTGCCAAGATACCGGAAGACGACGCGACCTTCGCCTTCGAGCCGGTCGAGCGTCGCCTCGTCGGCGTTGAAGTTGCCGTCATGGTGAGCGATCGGAAACGCCACCTCTCGTGTCGATCCGTAGACCGAGGTGAACACCGAATTGGCGGCGATCGTCAGGGGCTGCGGCCGGCAGACAAAGTTGAGCCCCGCATTGCGCAGAAGCGCGCCGGGCAACAGTCGCAACTCGGTGGCGACCTGAAATCCGTTGCAAATCGCCAGGAGGTATCCGCCGCGACCGGCGTGGCGCCGCAAGGCCTCGCCAACCGGGGAGGCGGCTGCCATGGCTCCCGAGCGCAGATAGTCGCCATAGGAAAATCCACCCGGCAGCACGACCAGATCGACGTCCGCCGGCAGGTCGCCATCCTTGTGCCAGACCATGACGGGGTCGTTTCCTGTCACCTGTTTCAGGGCGGCCTGGGCGTCGCGGTCGCAATTGGATCCGGGAAAGACAATAACGGCGGATTTCATGGGGCGGCCGTAGCAGATTTCAAAGCGAGTCGCGAGTTCACCTGTGGAAAACCACGCCTGCCTCAACTCGCCAGGGTCGCGATCACCTGCCGGCGTCCGGGGGGTCTTCCCCATTCGCGGTTCTTGCCGCAATCTGACCTCCCCAAAAAGGGGCGCTGGCGCAAGCGGATAACCGACGGGGACATCTCATGAAACATCTTGCCGCGATTGCCCTGGCCTGCGTGGTCGCCGCCGGCTGCAACACCATGGAAGGTCTGGGCCGAGACATCTCGGTTATCGGCGACGCGCTTACCGGCGCGTCCCAGGAAGTCCAGAACGCGCCGGCCCCGGCACGAAAAACCGATAACGAGCTGGCAGGCGCGCCTGGCTCGCGCCGCCCCTGAAGGGCGGAGCAACGCCCGAGCAATTTTCGTCGGTCGAACTCATCCGTTTGTCCGAAGGATGCTTTACGCAATCTCGATCGCGTAGCGCTCGACGACCGTATTGGCCAGCAGGACCTCGCACATCTCCCGGACGCGGGTCTCGGCGTCGGCCCTCGACAGACTGTCGGCAAGCTCGATCTCGATGATCTTGCCGACGCGAACGCCGCCCACCTCGCCAAAGCCCAGCCGGCCGAGCGCGTCGGCCACGGCCTTGCCCTGGGGATCGAGCACGCCCGGCTTCAGGCTGACATGAACCTTCGCGCGCATGTCCATTCTCCGTTGACAACCCGCGACGCGGGCTATTTCCCGCTGAAGGACAGGATCTCGGCGCCGCCCTTCTCTTCCTTGATGATGCCGAGGCGCCGGGCGACCTCCGCATAGGCTTCCGTGACCCCGCCAAGGTCGCGGCGGAAGCGGTCCTTGTCCATTTTCTCGCCCGTGGCCATGTCCCACAGCCTGCAGCTGTCCGGGCTGATCTCGTCTGCCAGAACGGTGCGCACCATGTCGCCCTCGAACAGCCGGCCATACTCGACCTTGAAATCGACCAGCTTGATCCCGACGCCGGAAAACAGGCCGGTCAGGAAATCGTTGATCCGCAGGGTCATGGCGATGATGTCGTCGATCTCCTGATTGGTCGCCCAGTTGAACGCGGTGATGTGCTCCTCGCTCACCAACGGATCGCCCAGCTCGTCCTTCTTGTAGCAGAACTCGATGATCGAACGCGGCAGCGGGGTTCCTTCCTCGATGCCGAGCCGCTTGGCGATCGAGCCTGCGGCCACGTTCCGGCAGATCACTTCCAGGGGGATGATCTCGACTTCCTTGATCAGTTGTTCGCGCATGTTGAGTCGCTTGAGGAAGTGCGTCGGCAGGCCGATCGAATTCAGCTGCGTCATGACGAATTCGCTGATGCGGTTATTGAGCACGCCCTTGCCGTCCAGCACGGCCCGCTTTTCGTTGTTGAAGGCTGTGGCGTCGTCCTTGAAATACTGGATCAGCGTGCCCGGTTCGGGCCCCTCATAAAGGATTTTCGCCTTGCCTTCATAGATTTTTCGGCCCTTGGCCATGTCTTGGTCTCCCAGCCTGGACAGTTGACGCCGCCGGCCATCGCCCGCCAAGTCCGACGGACGATTCGTGATTGGAGGGGCTTTCCTACAGCATCCCGCCGGCCCCGTCCCCCCACTTGAAGTCGCGGGCCAAAACCGACCGTTTCGGGGATGTATTTGCCATGGAGCGGAGTTATATCAAAGGCGCGTAAGCCCGGCGCAAGCGGTTTCGAGGAGAGTTTGGTGAGTGGATTCGACAAACGCAAGTCGGGCGAAGAAGCAAGGTTCGCACTCGACCAGGAGCTGCGCTTCAAGGCCAACGCTCGTCGCAACAAGCTGCTTGGGCTGTGGGCTGCGGACCTTCTCGGCCGCAAGGGCGAAGCGGCCAGCGCCTACGCCATCGAAGTCGTCAAGGCGGACTTCGAGGCGCCTGGCGACGAGGACGTGTTCCGCAAGGTCAGGGGCGATCTAGACAAGGCCGGGATCGACCAGACCGACCACCAGATTCACCGCCAGATGGAAGAACTGATGACCGCCGCCATCGACCAGGTTAAGGCCGAGAGGAAATAGTCCGCCGGCTCGTTTTCCGGCCGCGCCGCCGACTCCGACAATCGACCTGGTTCCCTCCAGCCGCCTGACTGCCTAGGCTCGCGCCGCGCCGCGATGACGGCCGGGGGACGCAGCTTGCCCAGATCATTCAGCCGGACCTCGCTTGCCTGGTTCGTCATCGCGGGCCTCGCGTTCGCGGTCGCCGTATCCCTCACCATGGCGGTCACCTGGGTCGATGGCGGCGTCCTGGAGCGCGGACGCTCGGGCGGCGGCATGCGGCACTTCCAGCATCTCGGCGTCTTCGTTCCCTCCGACACGGAGGACGATCTTGAAGCCTTCTATGTCCTTTACAGCGAGTATGTCGGCGACGGCGAAGCCATGGCGATGTTCTCGGTGCCGGGCGAGGATGTCGCCGTTCTCCTCGTTAGCGGGCTGGCCGGACGAAACGCGTGCTTGATCGACCAGACGGTGCGCCCGCCGCTCGTGCCGAGGAAACTGCTGATTCGTCCGGTCTCGTGGGCGGGCATACCGGACCTTTACGCCGTGCTTGTTCCTGCCGGAGAAACCCAGATTGTCGAATGCCGCATGACCGGTCGTTCGCTCCCCTGGTCGTTCACGACAAGGCGGCTGAGCATCGCTTATCCCAGCGACCAGATTTTCGCCGACCTCGTCTCCGATCCATCCGATCCCGTAGATCAGGCCTTCAACCAGGCGGTCGCGAACGCGGACCTCCAGGGGGTGACCGGCCTGAAATTCGATCTCAACGACATTGAGGGCGCCGCGAACATGCGCTTCGCCGGGAGTTTTGAGACGGGCGATTTGATTGTGGGCGGCACATGGCGCCTCCTGACCCCGGGCGAGTTCATGGACGTCTCGTGGGACGACATCTATCGCCAGCAATTCCGCGACATTCTCCTGATCGTCATCGGCACGCTGATCGGGATAGGCGTCACCGTCATGATCGAAGGTCTTCGGCCCCTTATCGAACGTGACCCAGCCCCCTGATCCGGGCCGCGCATTACGAGAGTCCGTTCGCCTTTCTTTCTGGTTTTGGGGTGGTGATCAAGGCCCGCTGAGCGGAGCCGTGGCGTAGCTCAGGCGAAGCGGGCCTGGGTGATCGGGCGCGCCGCGCGAAGACGGCAGGCGCCAACCCGCCGAGCGACGTGTGCGGCCTCGCCGTGTTGTA
>Ga0163150_10000297_pt1 | contig 93333 bp, 65 predicted proteins | sample OliLakLV19P2IB_FD_148628 | JGI IMG/M metagenome (GOLD analysis project Ga0163150, IMG submission 148628) | Freshwater microbial mat bacterial communities from Lake Vanda, McMurdo Dry Valleys, Antarctica - Oligotrophic Lake LV.19.P2.IB | ecosystem: Environmental > Aquatic > Freshwater > Lake >...
CAAAGCCCAAACAAATTCCAAATTCGTAAATTCCAACCCGACGAGCGCAACCTCTCGCTTGGCCCGACAGAACGCCCGTGACGCCTGCGGACCACTCCGCCAGCGTCCGGAGCCAGCGTCCGGTTTGGAATTTGTGGGCTTGGAATTTGTTTGGGCTTTGGGCTTTGGGATTTGGATTTTTTCTTCCCTCACGGAAAACCTCCAGGAACCGCCAGGTCTGACCGCCACTACGCCAGTACCAATCGCACCCGGCGCGAGCGGCACAAATTCGGGAATCACAGCGCGACGATCCCCACCTGCTCATTCAGATTGAAACGCGTGTCCCGCATTCGCGTCCATCTCTGGTGAATGAATGACGCGCCGACCGGTGCGTCAGACCTTCACCGGGACATTGTGAAATGTTTCACAAATGCCTTGATCGAAGAAACATGGATGCTAGGTTCGCGAACCTTTTTATGAAAAAGACACTGACAGTTCTCTCTCTCGCGGCGCTCGCCGCCTCGGTCGCTTCGGCGGCGGAAATCTCCGGCAAGGTCACTCTCGCCGGCACGCCGCTCCCGGAAAAAGCCATCACGCTCGACGCTTCCTGTGGCAAGCTCCAAGCCAAGCCCATCACCACGCGCCATTACGTCGTGGGAGCCGACAAGGGTCTGGCCGACGTGTTTGTCTATGTGAAAGCGGGAGCCAAGCCCGCGCCCGCCCCCGCGACGAAGGGGCCGCTGCTCGACCAAGTCGGCTGCGAATACACGCCCTACGTCATCGGCGTGCAGGCCGGCCAGAAGTTCGACGTGCAGAACTCGGACGCGCTGATGCACAACGTGCATTCGCTGCCGAAGAATCCACCAAACAAGGAACGCAACGTCGCCCAGCCGGTCAAAGGCATGAAGACGGAGTTCTGGTTCGACAAGCAGGAAGTGTTCGTGCAGTTCAAGTGCGACGTGCATCCGTGGATGTTCGCCTACGTGGGCGTGGTGGATCACCCCCACTTCGCGATCACGGACAAGGACGGCAACTTCAAGATTTCCGGCCTCCCGGCGGGCGAATACACCATCGAGGCCATGCACCGCAAAGCGGGCGCGGCCACGGAAAAAGTGACGGTGGGCGCGGATGACAAGAAGACCGCGAGTTTCACGCTCAAGGTTCCGACGCCGTAATTTCGGTTGGATTGTTTGATGCCGCTGCGGCCAAAATCGCAGCGGCATCATTCGTTAAAAGATGACTCGCTCCACCCACAACGTCTGGCTGCACCGTTTCGTGTGCCTGCTGGCGGTCACGACGCTGGCGCTGGTGGCGCTGGGCGGCGTGGTGACGACGAAGGGTGTCGGGATGGCCGTGCCGGACTGGCCGACGACGTATGGCGAGAACATGTTTCTCTTCCCGCCCTCGAAGTGGATTGGCGGCGTCTTTTACGAGCACACGCACCGGCTGCTGGCCTCGTGGGTCGGGCTGCTGACCATTGTGCTGACGATCTGGCTGTGGGTGAAGGAATCGCGCCGCTGGCTGCGCTGGCTGGGTGTGATTGCGCTCGTGGGCGTGGTGTTGCAAGGCGTGCTGGGTGGAATGCGTGTGGTGTTCGATTCGCACGGCTTGGGCACGGAGTTCGGCATTTTCCACGCCGCGCTGGCGCAACTGTATTTCCTGCTGATCTGCTCGATTGCATTCTTCACTTCGCGCTGGTGGGTCAGACAACTCGTAGTGGGACAGGCGCCCTCGCCTGTCTCTAGTCCGGCCAGCGCCCCCGCTTGCCGAACTGCCGGCGAGGGCGCCTGCGAGACTTTGACTGGCGAGGGCGCCAGTCCCACTTGGGTCAGTGGTGAAGCGCGGGAACTCACTTCGGCCAACGCGCTGTCAGTGCGGCGTTGGTTTGTGGTCACGAGCTTGTTGATTCTGGTTCAATTGATTTTCGGCGCGACGATGCGGCATCAGCACGCCGGGCTGGCGGTGCCGGATTTCCCGCTCGCGTACGGCAAGGTGTGGCCCGCGACGGACGCGGCTTCCGTCCAGTTCTACAACGCCCATCGCATGGAAGCGGCGGGCGAACAGCCGATTACTGCGCCGCACATCGTGGTTCACATGCTGCATCGGTTCACGGGAGTCGTGCTGTTGTTCGCGATCATCGGGTGCGCGGTGGTGGCCTGGAAACGGACGACGGCTGGTTCGCTGTTGCGCAAGACGGCGGGGCTGTGGGTCGCAATGGCTTTGGTGCAGGTCACGCTCGGCATTCTGAGCATTCTCTTTCAGCGCAAGGTGGATGTGACAACCGCGCATGTCGCGTTGGGTGCGCTGACGTTTGCGACGGGCTGGATGCTGGTGCTGATCGCCTCCCGCTTCGTGGCGCAAACGGCACCGGTGACCGCGCGGGACGAGGCTCTTTCTCCCACTTCGGAATTCAAACCCGCATGAAGGCTGACGCAACAACTCTCCCAGCCGAAACCGTGGGCGCACGCTCGACGTTCGCCATCTGGTCGGACTTGGTGAAGTTGCGGCTTACCGTGCTCGTTCTGCTCACCACGCTCGCAGGTTTTTACGCCGGCACGGAAGGCGCGACGGATTGGGCGTTGCTCGCACACGCGCTGCTCGGCACGGCGCTCGTGGCCTGTGGCGCGGCGGCGTTGAACCAGTGGTGGGAGCGCGACCATGACGCGAAGATGCCGCGCACGGAATCGCGCCCGATTCCGGCGGGCGAACTTTCGCCTTCAACTGTGCTCATCGCGGGCGGAATTCTCTCCATCGGCGGCCTCGTCCATCTCGCACTGTTCGTGAATCTGCTCACCAGCGTGCTCGGAGCGGTCACGCTCTTGAGCTACGTGCTGGTTTACACGCCGCTCAAGCGCATCACGACTTTGAACACGGCCATCGGCGCGATTCCCGGCGCATTGCCGCCACTCATGGGCTGGACGGCGGCGCAGGACAGCATCTCGCGCGAGGGTTGGGCGCTGTTTGCGATTCTCTTTTTTTGGCAATTGCCACACTTCCTCGCCATCGCGTGGCTCTATCGCGATGAGTACAAGAACGCCGGTTTCGTGATGCTGCCGGGGTGTGATCCGGATGGCACGCGCACGGGGCGTCAGGCCATCAGCCACACGCTGGGGTTGATTCCGGTGAGCGTCTGCCCCGCGCTGTTTGGCACGGCGGGGCAGGTGTATTTCTTTGGCGCGCTGGTGCTCGGCATGGCGTTCCTCTGGTGTGCGATTCAATTCTCGCGCGACCTGACCCGTGCCCGCGCGCGGCAGCTTTTCTTTGCTTCCATCCTTTATTTGCCAATCCTTTTCGGGCTGATGGCGCTCGACAAAGTGCGGCATTGAAAGATGACAATTTGAAAATGGTGCGGGCACATAATAGTGGGGCAGGCGTCTCGCCTGCCGTTCGTCCGGCAGCCGTCCCGGCTGCCGGTGACAGGCGGGACGCCCGTCAGACGAGCGACAGCCGGGACGGCTGCCCCACTAAAAATGTGCGGCATTGAACCATGAAAACTGAATCTGCCGTTGACAGGAAATTTCGCGGAAAGCTAGTTTCCGCGCTTCGGAATTTTCCGGCAGTGAACAAATAACGAACCCATGGCTGCGACACATTCGACGACACACACGGCGCACGAAGCGCACGCTCATCACGAGCCGGGCTTCTGGCGCAAATACATCTTCTCGACCGACCACAAGGTCATCGGAATCCAGTATGGCATCACCGCGCTGTTGTTCCTGTTCTTCGGCTTCCTGCTGATGGCGGCGATGCGCTGGCAGATCGCGTATCCTGGCCAGCCGATCCCGGTCGCGGGCAAAATCATCGGGTGGCTGCTGGGCGCGGAGGCCGCGACGATGATTCCCGGCGGCATCATGTCGCCTGACCTCTACAACGCCTTCGGCGCGATGCACGGCACCATCATGGTGTTCCTCGCGATTGTGCCGCTCGCGTTTGCGGCCTTCGGCAACTACGTCGTCCCGCTGCAAATCGGCGCGCCGGACATGGCGTTCCCGCGCATCAACATGGTCAGCTACCAGTGCTTCTTCATGGGCGGCGTGGTCATGCTCGCGAGCTTCTTCATCCCCGGCGGCGCGGCGCGCTCCGGCTGGACCTCCTATTCCCCGCTGGCCTCGATGGCGGACCTGACGAACCGCGTGGACGGACAAACTTTCTGGCTCATCGGCATGGTGCTGCTCATCACGTCGTCACTGCTCGGCGCGGTGAATTTCATTGCCACCATCATCCAGTTGCGCGCCAAGGGCATGAGCTGGATGCGCCTGCCGTTCTTCGTCTGGGCGCAGTTCGTGACCGGTTTCCTGCTGCTGCTCGCCTTCCCGCCGCTCGAAGCCGCGGGCGTGATGCAGCTCATGGACAACGTGCTCGACACAAGTTTCTTTCTGCCGAGCGGTCTCGTGATTTCCGGCCAGCCGGTGGATGTCAGCGGCGGCGGCAGTCCGTTGCTCTGGCAGCATCTGTTCTGGTTCCTCGGCCACCCGGAAGTGTACGTCTTGATTCTCCCGGCGATGGGCATTGTTGCGGAAATCATCGCCTGCAACACGCGCAAGCCGCTCTGGGGCTACAAGGCGCTCGTCCACTCGGTGCTGGCGATTGGCTTCCTCTCGTTCATCGTCTGGGCGCACCACATGTATCTCACCGGCATGGGCACGAAAATCAGCACGTTCTTCCAGACGACCACGATGATCATTTCGATTCCGTCGGTCATCATTCTCACGGCGTTGTTCCTCTCGCTCTGGGGCGGCTCGATTCGGTTCAACACGCCGATGCTCTTCGCGCTGGCCTTCCTGCCGATGTTTGGCATCGGCGGTCTGACCGGTCTGCCGCTGGGCTTCAATGCGAGCGACATCCTGCTGCACGACACCTACTACGTGATCGCGCATTTCCATTACGTGGTCGCGCCGGGCACGATCTTCGCGCTCTTCGCGGGCATTTATTTCTGGTTCCCGAAAGCCACCGGGCGGTTTATGAGCGAAGGTCTGGGCCGCATTCACTTCGTCCTGTCGTTCGTGTTCATGAATCTCATCTTCGGCCCGATGTTCCTGCAAGGGCTGGCGGGCATGTTGCGCCGCATGTCGGACGGTGGCGCGGCCTATTCGCTGGCGCAGAACCCCGGCATCGAGGGCGCGCTCAGTGACGCCATCATCAATTTGAACAAAGGCGTCTCGATGGCGGCGTGGGGTCTCGGCCTCTCGCAGATTCCATTCATCATCAACTTTTTCTGGAGCATCAAGCACGGGAAGAAAGTCCCGTCGGACAATCCCTGGCAGGCCACGACGCTGGAGTGGCAGACGCCCACGCCGCCGCCGCACGGCAATTTCGCCGTGGAACCCGAGGTGCATCGCGGCCCGTATGACTACAGCGTCCCCGGCGCGAAGAGCGATTACAGCCCCCAGAACCAACCCCATTAACGCACGACATCCATGGAAATCCCCTACACAGTTACTCCGCGCAAGGACACCGGGCTGTATAACGCCAAGGTCGGCATCTGGCTGTTCCTCGCTTCCGAAGTCATGCTCTTCGGCGCGCTCTTCTCGTCCTACGTGCTCCTCCGCGTGGGCGCGAGCTTCTGGCCGGAAGGTCTGCTCAACATTCCCATCGGCACGTTCAACACCTGGGTGCTCATCACCTCGTCCGTCACCGTGGTGATGTGCTGGGCGAATTTGAAGCTGGGGAATTTCAACAAGGCGCGCGTCTATCTCGGCCTCACCATTCTGTGCGCGCTGGGTTTCGTCGGCATTAAGACCGTCGAGTACAACGACAAGTTCACGCACTACACGATTCGTTTCACCAACGACGTGACGGCGGCGGCTTTCCTGAAGGAAGCCTACGGCAATGACGACGAGGCCACGCGCTCCGGCGTCTTCGCGAACACCTATGGCGTGCCGGACTCCAAGGTCGTGGCGAAGAACAAGGAGCTGCCCCCGCCGCGCTTCCTGGAAATCACCGGCCATCTCGAAGGCAATCCGCACTTCGTGACGCTCAAGAAGCTCAAGGCGAAGAACGCCGAGACCATCACTTTCATCCCCGACGCGTTGAACCAGGGGAAAAAAGAAAAGGGCGCGGCGCCTGATGCCGCGCACGATCACAAGAAGGTCACGGTCAAGATGAGCGAACTCGTGTATCTCTCGGCCTACACGCCGCAGCGCAACACCTACTTCGCGATTTACTTCACGCTCACCGGCTTGCACGCCGCGCACGTCATCGGCGGCGCGCTGGTCATGACGTATCTTTTCTTCACCGGCCGGCGCTGGTGGCAGAAGGCTCCCGAGCAATACACCAACCGCATCGAAGTGGCCGGCCTCTTCTGGCACTTCGTCGATCTGGTCTGGATCTTTCTCTTCCCCGTTCTCTATCTGCTGTAAGGAAATTTTATGGGCGACCATTCATCACCTGAACAACTCAAGAAAGACATCCGCGTCTATCTCGCCATCTTCGTCGCGCTGCTCGTGGGCACCGTGCTGACCGTGTGGCTTTACTACATCCACATCCCGAACGTGAAAGTCACTATCGCCATTGCGCTGCTCGTGGCGTCGGTGAAGTCCTTCCTCGTGGCGGGTTACTTCATGCACTTGCTCTCCGAGAAGAAGGTCATCTACGCGACGCTCGCGGCGACGGCGTTTTTCTTCGTCGCGCTGATGGGCCTTACGCTCTGGGCCATGAATGACTTCCCGAAGCTCACCAGCGTCTTCGGGAACCAATAGCCATGTCACTCAAGGCCCTCCACATCGTTTTCATCGTCGCCTCCATCGTGCTGGCCCTTGGGTTCGGCGCGTGGTCGCTCCATGAATTCTACCAAGGAGAGCCGCGCATCAACTTGTGGTTCGGCATTGGCTCGCTCGTCGCGGGCGTGGCGTTGGTCGTGTATGGCCGGGCCGTGTTGAAAAAATTGAAGCACATCAGCTACCTGTGAAATCGTTTAACCGAATCATCGCCAAGGTAGTGGGGCAGCCGTCCCGGCTGCCTCAGTCCGGTGGCCGTGCCGGCTGCCGCGACAGGCGGAACGCCCGTCGGACTACCGCAGCCGGGACGGCTGCCCCACTAGCCGTGGCTGCGCTGATGCTTTTCGCGCCGACGGCGGCCCGCGCCTGCGCCGTGTGCTTCGGCAACAGCGACTCGCAACTGTCTAAAGGCATGATGGCCGGCGTGCTCGTGCTCCTGTTCGTCGTGCTCGCCGTGCTCGGCGGGTTCGTCGCCCTCTTTGTCCATATTGCGCGCCGTTCGGCGGCGGTCGCGCTCGAAGAATCATCCGCTAAAATCGAAGGCTTAAAGTAATGACCAAAGAATTTTTCGGCACTCCACTCATTGTCTCCAATCACGGCGCGGGCCTGGATGAACTGACGTGGTACATCCACATCCTGATGGCGGTGCTCTTCGTCGGCTGGGGCGGCTATTTCATCCACGCGCTCATCCGCTTCCGTGCCTCGCGCAGCGCAACCGCCGATCACGTCGGCGTGCGCAACCACTATTCGACCTGGGTGGAAGTCGGGGTGGCCGTGGTCGAGGGCGTGCTACTGCTGGGCTTCGCCGTCCCGCTCTGGGCCAGCAGCGTCGATAAATTTCCGTCGGAGAACCAGTCCGTCGTCATTCGCGTGACCGGCAAGCAGTTCAACTGGCTCGCGCGCTATCCCGGCACCAATGCCATCTTCGGCAAGCAGGACGTGCGCTACGTCAGCGCCGAGAATCCGCTCGGTCTCGATCCCGACGACGCGAACGGCAAGGACGACATCCTGATGCAGAACAGCGAAGTGATCGTGCCGGTCAATACCAACGTCATCATCCACATCAGCAGCATGGACGTGATTCACAGCCTGAAGGTGTTTCCCATGCGCGTGAACCAGGACGCGATCCCCGGCATGAGCGTGCCGATCCATTTCCAGCCGAACACGGTGGGCCGTTACCCGATCAACTGCGCCCAGCTCTGCGGTCTCGGCCACTCCTCCATGAAGGGCGAGCTAAAGGTCGTGACGGCGGAAGAATACGCCGCGTGGGTCGCGAGCAAGGCTGGCTCCGGCGGCACGCCCGGCAAGAACGAGTTCGAGTAAGACGCTGGAGTTCAAGCTGGAGTCCAAGCTTCAGCTTGTCCGGCGGGTCCACGACAACGAAACACGCCAACTTGAACTCGACCGAATCCCCGTCCACGAACAAACCCGGCCACGGTGTCGAGTGGGTCGTCTGGGGCGCGCTGGCCATCACCATTGTCGTCATCGCCGTCGCCTTCGTCCGCACCCGCATCCAGGAAGGCACGCTGCGCAACCCGCTGCTGGAACTGGGCCGCGTCCCCGACTTCACCCTCACCAACCAGCACGGCCAGACGCTTTCCCTGAGCAACCTGCTCGGCCAGGTCTGGGTCGCCGACGTGATTTTCACCCGCTGCCCGATGAGCTGTGAACGGATGACCCAGCGGATGCACGCCTTGGAGAAGCAGGTTTCGTCCCGTTCGCCCGTGAAGTTCGTTTCCATCACTACCGACCCCGGCTTCGACTCGCCCGCCGTGCTGAAAAAATATGCCGAGCGTCACGAGGCGGATCAAAGCCGCTGGCATTTCCTGACCGGCATCAAAAGCAACGTCTATCAACTGAGCGTGGCCGGGCTGAAATTCGCCGTGCTCGACAACACCAACCAGGTCGTGCCCGATGATCTTTTCCTGCACAGCACGCACTTCACCCTCGTGGACAAGCGCGGCCAGATTCGCGGCGTCTTCGAAGGCACCGAGGACGAGGATCGCCGGCAACTGCTGCTCGCGGTGAAGAAACTGGCGCGGGAAAAATAACGTGCCGCCAGCGTCCCGCTGGCGTGGAGCCGGCACCTTAAACAACATGACCATTCAAGATTTGCCCGCCCTCAACGCCAGCCTGAACGCACTGGCCACCATCTTCCTCACCCTCGGTTTCATCTTCATCAAGCGCGGGCAGAAGATCGCGCACCGCAACTGCATGATCGCCGCCGTCACCACCTCGGCCATCTTCCTCGTCTTCTACGTCCTGCACAAATACCTCGTGGGCGGTGCCCACACGCCATTCGGTGGCAAAGGTGCGATCATGTATTTTTATTACGCGATGCTCATCTCGCACATCCTGCTGGCCATGGCGATTGTCCCGCTCGTGCTCATCACGCTGAACCGGGGATTAAAAGAACGCTGGGAGCACCACAAGAAAATCGCCCGCTGGACCTGGCCGATCTGGATGTACGTCTCCATCACCGGCGTGCTCGTCTATTTCATGCTCTACCAGTGGTTCCCGGCGAAGTGAGGCGGGCGGAGCGCGGACCGCCGAGTCCGCGCGATTTAGTTTCCACGAATTCAGGTTTCTCTGCGTGGAAGGGCGGTCCTTGAGAAATTGAATCGGCCGACTGTGGGCTGAACACGCGGACTCGGCGGCCCGCGCTCCTACTCCACGCTCACCCGATAGAAGCGCTGCGGGATGTTCGTGGCCGTCAGGTTCGTGAACACATGCACGCCGCCATTCCCAATGATGGGCGGTTGGAGAATCACCCACTGCGTCGCGTTCAAGTCGTCTTTGTATTCCACGCGGTAGGTCAGGCCGTTCTCGGTGGGCCAGCGCAGGGTCACGACGTTGTTGCTGCGGCTGATGCTGCCGAGCGTGGGCGCGACCTCGACGTTCGTGCTGTCGTTGTCGAGAATCGTGCCCCGCGCCAGCGAGCGGGTGAGGAACGGATTATTGAAAAGATTCAGCGCGAACGTTTCATCCGGCTCGACCAGCAAATCTCCCACGACCGGCACGATCACCGTCTGCGTGCGCACGCCTGGGTTGAACGTCACGAAGCCCGAGGTCGCGAGAAAATCACTGCCCACGAGCGCCGTCTCGGAGGCCGCCGCGAAGGACACCGTGACCGGCACCGCGCTGGTCTGCGCCATCGTGAGCGTGAAAATCGCATTCGTGTTCCCGCTGTCGCGTTCGGTCACGCCGGTGTCGGCGACGCTGATGGTGTTGCCCTTGATGATGGTGAAGGTGTCGTTGGTCGTGCCATTCTCGCGGAGGAACGTGGCGTCGAGACGATTGCTGGCGACTTCAAAGTAGAGCGAGCCGAGGCGGTTCAAGGAGAGAAACATGGCCGAATGATTGAGCGAACCGCCGCCGACTTTCCCCGCGCTGCCGGTCACGACATAGACCGCACCTTCGTTCGGCACGAGTCCGGCTGGCTTTACGTAAGCACCCGCGCCGGTCACTTGCCCGCCGCCCGTGTTCAGCTTCATCGCCGGTGTCATGGTGCCGGAAAGTCCGTAATGACCATCGAGCAGATGGCTGCGCTCGTAGGCGTGGCTGTGGCCGAAGAGCGCGAGATCCACGCCGTAGGCTTCGAGGATGGGCAGGAGGTTCTGCCGCATCTGGATCAACTGCGACTCGCTGTCGGAATTGTGGCTGCCCTTCGTGTACGGCGGATGATGCCAGAAGGCGATGAGCCACTCCTGGGTCGTGGCGGCGAGATCGTTCGTCAGCCACATGGCCATCGCGCCGCTGGGCAGCTTGCTCGACGTCATCGAGTCGAGGCAGACGAAGTGAATGTTGCCATAGTCGAAGGAATAATAATCTTCCGTGCCGGACGCGAGTCCGCCCACTTCACCATCCTGCGGCAGCGAAAAAATCTGGTAGTAGGGAATGCTCGATGAAGGCGCGGTGGACTGATCCGTCTCGTGGTTGCCGATGGTGGACCAAAGCGGCGTGTGGCGCAGCATCGTGGGATAGCAGTCAAAGACGGCGCGTTGAAATTCCGCATCGGTGCCCGAGTTGTAGGCGTTGTCACCGAGCATGAGGATGGCGTCCAAGGGCTTCGCGCCGTTCATGCGGTAGAAGGCGTCGCGCACATTGAACTGGTTCACATCCGCCGTGCCCGCGTCGCCTAGCGCCCAGAAGCGCATCGGCTTCCGCGTGCCCGGCAAGGGGGGCGTGATGAAATGGTAGTCCGGCCCGCTGAGCAGCGCGCCGTTCGTGAGGCCGAGGGAGTAAAAGTATTTCGTGTTCGGCGCGAGATTCGTGACGTCGAGGCGGTGGTTGTCATTCACGCCGCCGGTGACGGTGAAGTTGAGGTTCGCCGGATTGGTGCCGAAGCGCACGCGCCCGTTCACATCCGCGCTGGTCCGCCACTTGACCACGGCGTTGCTCCAGCTCACGGAGTTCAACCACGGCCCGCGCAGCACCGTCGGCACGTCGCTGCCGAGCAGTTCCAAATCAAAGCTCATGTCGCCGCTGGTCTGGCTGGCCTGATGCACTTCCACGGCGAGCAGGTTCGTGCCGAGCAGCAGGAGCGACGGGCTGAGATTCGTCTGGAAGAACGAGTCCTCCTGCGGCGTGCTCAAATTGACGAGCGCCCGCGTGCCGTTGGTGATGACGCCGGCGGGAAGATTCGTGCGATAGACTTCGACGCCATTGAGATAGACGACCGGGCCGTCATCAGCCAGCACGCGCAGCACGAGCGGACTGATCGCGGCGAGGTTCGTGACCACGAAGGTCTGCCGAAAATACGTGGTGATGTACTTAGTGGTGGAACTCGGGCCGTAGCTGACGAGTGTAGCCTCGTCGCTGTCGCCGTAACCGAGCTGTGCGGGGCCGTTCGACCAGCCGCTGTCGTTGAAGGTGTTGCTGCGCCACGCGGTGCCGAGGTTCGTGCCGGTGTCGAGATACTTCCAGTCGGAGCCGGCGGGCAGGAGCGTGAGATTATTCGCCCCGCCATTGCCGATGACGATGCGTGCGGTCGCAGAGGCCGTGGCCAATCCGTCGTCGTCCCGCGCCGTGGCGGACAGGTAATGCGCGCCGCTCGGCGCGTTGCTCCAGATGAACGTGAAGGGCGGACTGGTCATCGAGCCGAGCAGGTAGTTGCCGGAAAAAAACTGCACGTTCGTCACCACGCCGTTCGGATCAGTGGCGCTGACGTGAATGGCAAGATTTCCCGGCCCGGCCACGGTGGCGTTGTTGACCGGACTGAGGATGCTGACCACCGGCGAATCGCTGCGCCCGTCCGAGAGTTCCAGATCGAAGGTAAGGTCGGAACTGTCCGGATCATTTTGATGCACCTCGACCGCGAGCAGGTTCGCTCCTTGGAGCAGCAGCGATGGATTGAGGTTCGTGCTGCCCGTGGAGTTCTCTCCGTTCGAGGTGGCGAGCGTGTTGAAATTGATCGTCCCGGCTGGCATCCCGTTGCGGAAAACTTCCACACCGTTCAGATACACCACCGCGCCGTCGTCGCGCACGAGGTTGAGCACCAGGTTCGTGAAGGCGTTCGTGTCCGGCACGTTGAACACGATGCGGAAATACGTGGTGATGTGTTTCAACTCGGCATTCGTGCCGTAGCTGACCTCGGTGGTCTCGTCGCCATCGCCGTAGCCGAGTTGCGCGGGGCCGCTGGCCCAGCCGTCGTCCTCGAAATCCGCCGTGCGCCAGATGTTGTTCTGATTCGTAGCCTGGTTCGAGCCGTCGTCCAGATATTTCCAGGTGGACCCGAACGGAACCAGCGCCGCCGCCTGCGCGGACGAAGCGCCGAGCCACATCCACAGGCACAGCCAAAAGCAGCAGCGGGTCAAGAGTTGGAAAGGAACGGCAAAATGTAATGGTGCTTTCACTCGGTGCGACTTGTCCTGAGCGCAAACCCTATCTTGGTGGGGCCAGATTCGCAAAAGTCTTTCCGGGTTTGTGGTCATTTTCCCCAGTCGCAATTCCGCGCAGCCGCCGCCTAACGGTCGAGGCAGTGCCGCACCGTCTCGGCCAGCGTCTGCGGGTTGTAGGGCTTCTGCAAAAAATTCACGCCGTCGGAGAGGACGAAATCCTTGCCGATGATGTCCGAGCTGTAGCCGCTGCTGAAGAGCACGCGCAGCTCGGGCTTCTGCTGCTTGAGAATGTCCGCGAGGTCGCGGCCGGTCACGCCGTCGGGCATCACGATGTCCGTGAGCAGCAAATCAAAATGCTGTCCGTGCTCTTTCCACACTTCGAGCGCGCGCCGGCCGGTCGGCGCATCGGTGACGTGGTAGCCATAGCTTTCGAGGACGCAATGCACCAGTTCGCGCAACGGCTCCTCGTCCTCGACGAGCAGGATTCTTTCCGCGCCGCCCCGGGCTGTCTTCGCGGGCGTGGTGGAGGGCGCGAGCGGTTTCTCGGACACGGGCAGATAAATTTCAAACTTCGTCCCGCGTCCCACCTCGCTCTGCACCGCGATCCAGCCGTGGTGCTGCTGGACAATGCCATAGACCGTGGCGAGGCCGAGTCCGGTGCCCTGCCCCACATCCTTGGTGGTGAAGAATGGCTCGAACAAATGCTCCAGGTGCTCGGGCGCGATGCCGCAGCCGGAGTCGCGCACGGTGAGCGCGACGAACGTGCCGGGCCGCGCGTCGGGCATCTGATCCGCCTCAGCGCGACCGAGCAGAACGGCGCGCAACGCGAGGTCGAGCCGCCCGCCCTTGGGCATGGCGTCACGGGAGTTCACCGCCAGATTCACCACCACCTGCTCAAACATGCCGGGGTCGGCGAAGACTGGCGGCAGGTTCGCCGCGTAACGCACCTCGAGCGCAATGTCCTCACCGAGCACGCGCTGGAGAATCTTCGCCATCGCGTTCAACGTGTCGTTCAGGTCGAGGTTGCGCGGCTGGATCACATTGCGCCGGCTGAAGGCGAGCAACTGCCGCGTCAGGCTCGCCGCGCGGTCCGCCGCCTCGGTGATTTCGCCCGCCGCGGCGTGCTGCGACGGCGTGAGCGGCTCACCCGCGAGCAGTGAGGCGTGGCCCTGGATGATGGTGAGGATGTTGTTGAAATCATGCGCCACGCCGCCCGCGAGCCGCCCGACGCACTCCATCTTTTGCGACCGGCGTAGCCTGCCTTCGAGCGCCAGCCGCTCGGTGATGTCGCGGCTGATGCCGACGAGGCCGATGATTTTTCCGCCCGGATCGCGCAACGGCACCTTGGTGGTCTGCAGCCAGCGCTTTTCACCATCGCGCCCGATGATCGGTTCCTCCCGGTCGATGAGGGGCTGGCCGGAACGGAAGATGGACTGATCGTCCTCGTGGTAATGCTCGGCGACCTCGGGAGGAAACAAGTCCAGCGCGGTCTTTCCAAGCGCCTCGTCCGCGCTCTGCAGCCCCATCAGGTTCACGTTCGCCCGGTTGTTCACGAGATAGCGCGATTGGGCGTCCTTCACATAAATGTAATCCGGAATGTGATCGATGAAGGTGCGCAGGAGGTTGCGCTCCCGCACCAGTTCCCGCTCCATGCGCTGGCGGTCCCTCACGTCGATGACGAAACACACGCCGCGATCCCGGCCGCCTTCCAGAGTGGCCGCGCCCAGCAGGATCGGCAGCCGCGTGCCGTCCTTGCGGAGATACTCCTTTTCAAAAGGCGCGCAGACGCCGGTGGACGCGAGCTGTTCCAGCCCGGACTGGTCGAGATGCCGGAACTCCGGCGGAGTCATCGCGGCCCAGTTGACTTGGCCCGCCGCCAGTTCCGCGCGCGAGTAACCGATCATTTCCAGAAAGCGATCATTCGCGTCGTTGATGGTCCCGTTCACATGCCAGAAATAAATGCCCACCATGTTCGAGTCCATGATGCGGCGGAAGCGCGCCTCGCTCTCCCGCAGCGCCGCTTCCGCCTCCTTGCGCGCGCTGATGTCCCACAAGTTGCAGGCCACCGCCTGCATCGAAGGCTCCTCGAGAAAATTCTGTGCCCGCGCCTCCATCCATCTCCACGAGCCGTCCTTGTGCCGCACGCGGAACTCGGACGAACACTTGGCCAGCGGCGTGCAGATGATTTCCGCAAACTGTTCCAGCGGTTGCTTCACGTCCTCCGGGTGAATCAGCGTGAACATGTCCAGGCCGAGGACCTCGTGCATCTCGTAGCCCATCAGCTGCGTGATGGCCGTGGTCGTGAACGTGGCGCGCCCCATGATGTCCAGAAGCACGAAGCCCGCCGGAGCATTATCCACGAGGGTTTGTAGGCGCTGCTCGTTCAGCGAGGTGACCGTGGTCGCGCCTTGCTGCCGCTGCGCTTCCAGTTGCCCCACAGCGATTCGCGCCATCCGGGCCAACGCTGCGCGCTGCTCGGTGTAAAGCGTCTGCGGCGCGTAACCCAGCACGCACAAATGGCCCAGCGCGCGCCCGTCCGCCGTGACCAGCGGCGTGCCCGCAAAGAATCGAATCTTCGGCTCGCTGCGCACAAAGGGATGCGCGTGAAACAATTTGTTCTCGGTCGTGTCCTTGATCACCGCCAGCCCGTCGCTCGCGTTCACGACCTCGGAGCAGAAACGCAGTTCGCGCCACAGGTCCTCGGCCGAGGCCTTCGCCTCCGCGAGCCAGCAGCGCGACTGGTTTCCCGCCACCAGAATCGCGAGCGGTGCGCCGGTCAATTGCGCGGTCAACGCCAGCAGGTCATCAATGGATTCATCCAGCCCCGCGGCGGACACGGTGTCGGAATCGGGCGGAGGCAAAGTCGGAATGGTCCGAGAGGGCGGCGTAGAGAAAACGGGGCCGGACAAACTCGTATGAGCGTGCCCGTTGCCGTCCGCGATGACGCCGTTCAGCGCCGCACCTGCGGACATTTCATTGCGAGGTCGCAAGTTCAATGACGTCCACTTCATCGAACTTTTCCGGCGCCGGCTTAAACAGGAGATGGAAGGAGGAACCACGGAAGACACAGAAAACACGGAAATGCGCTGAACCAGGAAGAGCCTTCCCTCACCTTTCGTGGTTTCCGTGTCTTCCGTGGTTCTCTTTGGGATTTTGCCCTCACTGCGCCGTCCACCCGCCATCAATCACCATGTCTGTCCCCGTGATGAACCCCGCATGCTCCGAGCAAAGGAAGACCGCGAGCTGCCCAATTTCCTTCGGCTGGCCCCAGCGGCCCACGGGAATCTTCGCTAGAAACTGCGCGCGCAGTTCCGCGTTCTGCATCAGCGGCGCGTTGATCTCCGTGTCGCACACGCCTGGGCTGATGCCGTTGACGGTGATTTGTTCCGCCGCCAGTTCGAGCGCGAGCGCGCGGTTGAAGCCGAGCAAGCCCGTCTTGCTCGCCGAGTAGGCCGTGCGCCCCGGCAGCGAAATGTGCGACATCATCGAGGTCATGTTGATGATGCGTCCGAAGCCGCGTCCCGTCATCAGTGGCACGAACGCGCGGCACATCAGGAACACGCTGGTCAGGTTCGTGTTCAGCACGCTGTTCCACTCCGCGAGCGTGAAGTCGGTGACCGGCTTGCGAATGTTGATCCCGGCGTTGTTGATCAAGAGGTCGAGCGCGCTGCCACACTGCGCGGTGAACTCCTCGCGGACGCGGGCGACTTGCGTTTCATCGCTCACGTCGGCGACGAAAACTTCGGCGCGTCCGCCCGCGTCGCGGATTTCTTGCGCGACAGTGTTGAGCTTGTCCGCGTCGCGCGACACGAGCGCGATGGCCGCGCCTTCCGCCGCGAGCGCCACGGCCATGGCCTTGCCGAGCCCCTTGCTCGCGCCGGTGATGAGCGCGTTCTTGCCGACGAGTGATTGAGCCATGCGCGGACGCTAAGGAGTGCGGACGGGACGGACAATTCGTTTCTGGCACGCGGCTCCGCAGTTGTCAGCCCGCGCGCGAGCCGATACCTTCCGCGAAACATGAGCGCGCCGAGAATTCTTTACTGCCATTGCACGCACGCGCAGGTCGTGCCCAAGGAGGTCAAGGAGGCCGTGCTCAAAAAACTATGCGAGTCCGGCGTCTCCTTCGAGGCCGTGGCCGACCTTTGCGAAATGTCCGCACGCCAGGATTCGGCGCTTAAACGTCTCGCGGAAGGTGACTCCATCAAGATCGCCGCCTGCTACCCGCGCGCCGTGAAGTGGCTCTTCCACACCGCCAACGCGCCGCTGCCCATCAACGCAACCGAAGTGTTGAACATGCGCGTGCAACCCGCGGAGGAAGTTGCGGCGGCGCTGTTCAGTCCTGAGTTGAAAGCAAATTTGCCCGCCGGCAAGGAGACGAAACCTTCGACTGCGGAACTGCCTGCTGCCGCCGCCTGAGATGAGCGCATACCTTTTCGCCGCACCCACTACGCAGGGGCCATTCCTCGTCGTCTTAGCGCGCGGGCTTGCCGCGCCGGGCCGGCAAATCGCAGATGCTCACGATGTGCAGCGCATCCACGGTGTGCGTGGAGTCACGCTTGTCCACGATGGAAATGACGCCGCGCCCAACGGCGATGAAGTCGCGGTGCGGCACGTCAAACTTGCGACCATCCGAGAGGTGAATGACAAACGGCGTGAACGGCCCGTTCAACCGAACCCGAAGCGGATTCAAATTCAACATGGCGGGACGCTAGCCGCTTCTTCTCCCGCCGACAAGTTCCACGCTGTCTTTACCACCGCCTGATTTATGAGCCTCAAAGATCAATCCACCCTCCGCGTCGTCCTCTACGAAGGCGACGGCGCGCAACCGCTCACGACGGATGAACGTTTCACCGCGATGACCGCATTGCTCGAACGCGGTTACGCCGTCACGCGCACCACTACGCAGGGCAGTGTCGCTCCGGCGGATCGCACGTCGTTGCTCGTGCTCGGAAAATTCAACGGTCCGGCTCCGCAGGCGCAGGACGCGAACGGGCAAGTGACCGTGCGCTTTCAAAATCTTGATGGCATCGACGCCGCTCGCGTGACCGACCTCGTGGAAGCCGAACGCACCGACCGTGGCGCGGCCAAGCACGGCGAGTGGCGGCCTTGGTTCCCGGTCATTGACTACGACCGCTGCACGAACTGCATGCAGTGCCTGAGCTTCTGCCTCTTCGGCGTCTATGGCGTGGATGGCGGCGGCAAAATCCAGGCGCAAAACCACGACAACTGCAAAACCAACTGCCCGGCCTGCTCGCGTGTCTGCCCCGAGGCCGCGATCATGTTCCCGAAATACAAGTCCGGCCCCATCAACGGCGATGTGGTGAGCGCGGAGGATTTGGATCGCGAGAAGATGAAGATCGACATCAGCGCGCTGCTCGGCGGCGATGTTTACTCCATGCTCCGCCAGCGCAGCGAGCGCGCGCAGACGCGCTTCAGCAAAGAGCGCGACGCGAACAAAGCCCTGACCGAACGCCAGAAGTGCCTCGTGAAGCTCGCGCAATCCGGCGACATCCCGGCGGAAGTTTTGATGAGCCTGCCGTCGCCGGACGAAATCATGCGCCGCGCGGAAGAGGCGAAGGCGAAGGCGCAAGCAGCCTTGGCGATGCAGTCGCCCGTCGTTTAATCTCCCGCCATGACTGCGTTGCTGAAACCCGAGTTGCTCTCCGTTGAGGAGTATATCGAAGGTGAACTCCTGTCCGAAGTCCGCCACGAATACGTCGGCGGCCTGGTGTATGCGATGGCCGGCGCGAGCGATGATCACAACCGGGTTGCGCGGAACATCCTGACGACTCTTGACGTTGCCCTGCGCGGCAAACGCTGCGAGCCTTTCGGCAGCGACATGAAGTTCAAGATTCCGAAGTTCGATTCCTTCTACTATCCCGACGTGCTTGTGACCTGCGACCCGACCGACAACGCGAAGTATTTTCGCGAACGTCCGACGGTGGTGTTCGAGGTCTTGTCGCCTGAAACGGAACGCACCGACACCCGGGAGAAACGCTACGCGTACGCCACCGTGGATGCGCTCAAGGTGTACGTGCTGGTGGCGCAGGACCGGGCGGAAGCCACGCTGTTGCGTCAAACCGGGGCCGGCACCTGGACCAGCGAAGTGATCAAGGGACTCGACGCCACCCTTTCACTGCCGGAGATCGGAGTGGAGATTCCCTTGGCACGAATTTACGAGCGCACCGCCGTGTTGGCGTGACGGACTGCCGCTACCGCTTCGCCAGCACTTCCACGAGATAACGCAGTTCAGCATCCACGTCTCTGGCCTCCTCCATCGTCTGCGCAATCTCGGCGCGGATGACTTCGCGGAATCTTTTTCTCAGGCGGTGAATGGCGACCTTGACGGCGGTCTCGCTCAGGCCGAGGCGCGTGGCGGCATCGGCTTGCGGGAGTAAAGCGGCGTCGCCGACGAGCCAGGGTTTGAGCGCGGTGAATTGATCGGCCTTGCCATCGCGCGTGAATTCGTCGGCGAGGGATTGCAGCGCGCGGGCCATCACGGCCAAGGCCCATTCGCGGTCGAAGAGCGTGTCGTCTGGCGTGCTGGCGTGGTCGGTGATTTGCAGCGCCGGCTCGGTGTCCGTGCCGGCGTCGAGCGATTCGGGGGCGAGACCGCTGCCGCGCTTTTGCCGGCTCTCGTGATCGCGCTGGTTGGCGAGGAAATGTTTCACCGCGCCGAGCAGGTAGGAACGGAAACGTCCGCGCCGCGGGTCCGCCGCGCCGAGGCCGTTGCCGGCGAGCAGGCGCGCGAAAAATTCCTGCGTGAGTTCGCGCGCGGCGTCCTCCTCGCGCCCCTCGCGGCGCAGGAAGCGGAACACGGGTTGGTAATACGCCTCGCACAATTCACTCAACGCCCCGCGCGCCTCGACGCTCCCGCCCCGCGCGCGCAGGCCGAGCGTCCAGCGCGTGGCGGAGAAAATTATCAATCAGTCCGACTCAACCGAAAACGGCGCGTCTTCTTTTGCAACTGTGAATCCAACTGCATTCCAATTCATTTCGGAATGGGACCTTCCATCGCCAAGTTGAAACCAAGTTCCGACCACCAGTATTGGCGTTCACAACGAATCACGATGATGTAGTCGCGGTCGGATGACTCGAACATCCAAGTGCCCAGAGCTAAAAATTGGTCTGATTCCGCTCCTGCTTTGTCGCCAAGCCAAATTTCAAACTGAGCAAACTTGTGTCCAAGATGTTCCGAGCGTTCCAAACGTACGTTGTCGGACTCGCTGACAAATCGGCTGGAGAGAAATTCCTCTCCAGCCTCGTCGGCACTCGGGAATTCAAAACCGACCAATACGGGGCCACGGATAAAGTGGCTGTAATGCGCAAAGAAATTCTTTGAAGGATCGAACCGCCTGCCTTCAAAGGCGAATGCGCTCGGAACAGAGGGGATGATCGACGCCTTGATCATCCCCTCGCTCCGAAAGAGCACGAAATATTCGTTTAGTTCGGGCAAAAATAACTCCACACCCAGTTGCCAGACGGGGGAGGGACGTTCGCATTCAGAAGTCAGCGTCTTTACCGAACTCGCACGGGTGAAAGTTCAAATGCGATTTCCTTCCAGAACTGAAACGGTGGCTGTCGCCCTAATGCCCAATCGTTTTCATCCGGCAAAGCCAAGACATATTCTCCGTGCCCACCGTAAAGAACCACCCCGCCGGTCGGGAGAAGCGCAGTGTCGGGGAACCAATCGGATGGCCAAGGATCTGCAAGACGAATGTACGCTTGCCAAAAGTCTTCGAGGTCCACGTTCTCCACGCTTTTCCACCACCCAGACCAACTGTCCGCTTTCGTCACGTTGTCGATTCCATCGACGGCAAAACCAAGCAATCGCAGGTCTCTGTCAACGATGTGGCTCAGGTGAATGAAACTGCCGATGGCCGCGAACGATTGTCCGTTGAATTCGATGGCCTCGGGCCTTACTCCGAATTGAGAAAGGGCGGCGCGCAAGCGCCGCCCCTCGCGATAAACAACGAAGTACCGGCTCACGGCAGCAGATAATTTAGAACGATGTTGCGTACTTTAGTCGAAGGCCGGCACCTCAGGTTCCTCCACAGAGAAAGCCAAGCCTCTGGCCGCCGGCCAAATGTCGTCCATCAGCAGAATGTAATCCGAGCTACCGTCGAAGTACACGGAGAGGCTGACACCTTGGGTGCCATCGGCCATGAGATCGGGTGCCTCGGCAAGAATGAATTTCAGCCACAGGCCGCCTTCTTCCAGCCGCGTGTTCTGCGCTTGCACCAAAGGAAGCGCTTCGATTTCGGCCGCCATTTCGGGCCTGGCACCGAGAGTGAAGGCAAATCCAGCCAGCCGGTTGTCCGGACTCACCAAATGGTCGTAATCTCCGAGCACGAACGCGCTGAGAATCCCTATGTCGCCGCAAGCCGCCAATCGGCGGTACTGCCGCCCTTGATAGATGCAGCTGAGCGGTGGCCCATCTTTGCCCCAAGGAAGATGGGCCACGCGCACGCGGTTCTCTCGGAGAAAAAGGACGAAGTAATTCACCGGAGGAGATATTCGATGACAATGTTCCCGGAGCCGGGCGCCAGATCATTGCAGTGACCCGCGAGGATGGCCACGCTGCCGGTGGTGTCATCCCCGTTGCGGATGTCGTGAACGTATGACTCCATGGCATCCTGAAAGTCTGCCGTAATCTGGGAACTGTTCGCGATGATCATAATCCCGCCCAGAAACGGCAGAAATCGATTCACGGCCCGCCCGAACCTACGGAACAGCGAACCAGTGGCGGCAGCGAGTCTCGATCGTTGGGTTACAAGATTTGCAGCCAACGCGCGCCGGAAAGCCTCGCTTGCTTGGCGCTGTCCTGATTCAATTTCCTGAAGAACTTTTTCAGTTCGTTTCAACCCGTGTGCCGACTTTTCAGCCAGATGATCAAGCAAGTGCTCGGGCATTTGGTCGTACACCGATTGGTTGATTTGGCCAATCTTGCCAAGACTGATGTCTGTTTCACCATTCGCCGCCCGGATGAGTTGCCGTTCTTGTTCAGTCGGCACGTAATTAAACGGGTCATTCCCGCCAGCAGCGGCGGCCAACGTTGAGAATTCGGCGGGTCCCAAATAAATCGTGTGATATTGGATCTTTAGAGTCCCCGCTGTTGGCTTGGTTAGAACCATCCCGCCAGCGGTCAGGTCATCGGCGCTGAGATAAACTCCTTCAACCAGGTCGTCGAACCCAGGTTGAGGTGTGTACGTCAATGTTACTTCTCCAGAATAAGCGTCGCCGAAGGCGACAGGTGTCAGCGGGTAATCATTATCTGCCACCGTCGCACCTGTGCCCCAGATGAATTCATCGAAATTGTTGAACCCGTCTCCGTCTGCATCTTCGGCAGCGTCAGTTATTCCGTCGTTGTCGGAATCCACCAAAAACGGATTGGCGAAGGCCAATTCAAACGCGTTGGGCATTTGGTCGCCGTCGGAATCCTCACCGTATTCCCCGACCATGAAGAAACCGCTGCTCACGGTCACACTCTCCAAAGAATTGGCTGATTCACCGGATGCTGATGCAGGGGAAACACTCCGTGAACGCGCCGCCCACTTTTCCGGCTCTTTTTGCAGAGCGGGTGGGTAGATGAAGTCGGGAATTTCCGCGGGCACTCGCTTGGCAGAAGTACCATCGTTCGTGGACTCGCCACTTGCTTGCGTTGCGGAATTCGGTCCGGGCGGCCCGCCGGTAAAACCGCCGCCTCCACCACCGCTGAAACTTTGCAGCGGCACAACGTTGGTGACGACGTAGCTCGTTTCGTTGCTGCTGCTGGCCGGGTAATTCGTTTGCAGCAATGCCCAAGGGTTCGCCGCATCCAGCGCAGCGCGATAGCCGATAATGAATGTTTGATTATTCTGGCTGGGCCAACGCAAAACGATGTTGCTGCCTTGAACAGAGATTTTGACCTGCACCGCCGCAGCTTGAAAAGCTGCCGCGAGGCAAAGACCGAGGATTGTTAACTTTTTGTTCATTGTGTTTTGATTTGATTGCGGGATCCAGAAGCTGCAGGGGCGTGTCCTACTCACGCCCCACGACAGGCACTGGTATGCCCTCCAAGGAACGCTTTGGGGCACGCCCGATGTGGGCGTGCCTCGTTGCGTGTCCTTGGAGTCAATTACCAGTTTCGTCGTGGACAGCAGCCGAAGCCGCAAATTGTGTGTTTTTAGTTTTGTTACATAGGAGTTTGAACGAGCGAGCCGGAAGGTGCCTCAAGTCGGCCGATTGTCCAAAAAAATCTTCGCATTTGCCGGGCGCTTTGGAAACGCTTCTCGCGCTCCCGCTCCAGCGTGCGCATCACCACGTCATCGACGCGCGGATCGACGGGCGTGCGCGCCGAGGGCGGCCCGAAGCGGCCGAGCGGCAGTTCGCCGGTGAGCAGTTCGTAGAAGACGACGCCGAGCGAATAGATGTCCGCGCGATGATCGACGGTGGCCGGCTTCTCGATCTGCTCCGGGGCCATGTAGTGCATGGTGCCGAGGGCCGCGCCGGTGGCGGTGAGCGACGCGTCGGGATGTTCCTCGCCCACGAGCTTGGCGATGCCGAAGTCGGCGATTTTCACGCGGCCCTTCGAGTCGAGCAGGATGTTCTCGGGCTTGATGTCTCGGTGGAGAATGCCTTCCTCGTGCGCGAACTGGAGCGCCTCGCAGATTTTCGGCACGATGGTGAGCGCCTCGGCGGGCGAGAAGCGTCCGGCCTGCATGGCCTGGCGCAGGTTCACGCCGTCCACGTATTCCATCATCAAGTAGTAGAAGCCGCCTTCTCGTAGGACGGGCGTCCCGCCTGTTCCACCATCTGAAAAAGAAGTTTGTTGGACAGGCGAGACGCCCGTCCTACCGGTGTGGCCAAAGTCGAAGATGCTGACGATGTTCGGATGGTTCAACCGCGCGAGCGTGCGGCCCTCGCGATTGAAGCGCTCGGCGAACTGCGGGTCGTGCGCCAGCGAATCCGGCAGCAGCTTCAGCGCGACGAAGCGGTCGAGGTGCGGCTGGCGCGCCTTGAACACGAAGCCCATGCCGCCGCGCCCGATCAGTTCGATGATTTGCAATTGTGGAAAGGCGACGGCGAGGCGTTCGAGCGAAGGGATTTGCGAAGTAGCCGTGGGCGCGGCTTCGGGCGCAGCCGCCGCGGAGAGGACGCATTGCGGGCACAGCCCCTGCGGCGCGTCGGGCGGCACGGTCGCGCCGCACTTGGGACAGGCGTTGTTTGAATCGCTGGTTTTCATCACGCCCCGTTCCTGAGGCAATAGCGCGACGAGGTTACAGAGAAACTTCACCGGCAGGGATCAACAAATTTCCCGGGGAAAGCGGTCAACAAGCTCTTCCTTTCCACGGCATTTCACTCGTCTGCCAGAATGGGGGTCGCCGCAGTTCGGGAATCACGCGACGAGGTAAAGAAAAAGTCCGCGCTACTTTGAGATAGCGCGGACATCTGGTCTGAAGAACTTGTCGGCTCAGCGTTTTTTCAAGCGGAACAACTGGATGCCGTTGCCGATCTGATTTGTCACCATGCGCCTGTTTTTGGCTATGACCGGCGTGATGGTGACATTAGCCCAGTTCGTGGAAGTCAAGCTGGTGGACGTTTGCAACACGTAGTTGCTGTGAACGGCCGGCCAAGTGGCCACAATCGTTCCGCCTGCTCCCCGAACCGTTTTCAGCAAGGGTGGATTATGCGCTGATTCACCGCACTGTGCTCCCGTCTCCGGATGAATCTGGTGATTGCCCTGGGTCATGTTGCCACCGTCGTCGATATCGGGAGGAATATTCACCTTCAAGTCTTCGGTGGTAGCGAGGGCCGCAATCTTGTCCGGGTCGGCCGATGCGGCGTAACGTAATTCCATGGCCTCAGGTGAATCCGGATCCGGATTGCGGCCACAGCTTGCATCCAAGAGCCAGATGCGGATGCGGTAGCGATCTGACAACTGGCTACTGCCCTGACTGCCGCCTTCGCCGCGGTCCTCGATATCCACCCGGAACACGGCCTTCACGGTCTTGTTGCCGGTGGAGAACGTGTAATCGCCCACACCGGAAAAACAGATCTTGTTGGCCGGCGCCCGGCGCGGCTCCGGTCCGCAGCTACGGCTTCCCGGATTGCAAACGCCGCCGACCACGCCGACCGCCCCCAGGTCTTCAGGACAAGGCAGGCAGGCGCCGAGCAAGCTGTCGAATTGATGGACGTTGCCATTGCCGGAGGCGTGGAGTTTGCCGACGAGACTATTGCCTCGCAGGTGCCGACTATGCTGCCACTCACCGCTGATGCATTCGCTGTTCGGATTGAAGGGTGTTGCCACTGAATAAGCTGCGCCCACTTGGCCGCCGTGGCTGACGAACGTTGGCAATGCAGTAGTGATGCATCCCGCCTGGAACATGTTCGTCCCGCGATTACTGCCGCCCGTTACGCGATAGCCACCATTCCCGATGATGGTGATCTGACAGTTGATCGTGATTGAACTGGCGCGGGAGTCCACGACTTGCGCGGTGAAACCAAAGTTGCCGGGTTCGGTCGGCACGCCTGTGAGAGCGCCCGTGCTTGGAGTGAGCGTCAATCCCACGGGCAACGAATCCCCGATGATCGAAACCGTGTAGGGCGGCACTCCACCCCCAGCAACGAGCGACGAGTAGTAATTCACGCCGATTTGTCCGTTGCTTGTCGGGCGTGCGAGGGTCACGGGGAGAGGCGCGTCCTGGGTCACCGAAACGCTTTTGGTGGTGCTGCATCCGGTGACCGGGTCCGTCATGGCAATGCTGTAAAGGCCCGGGGCATTGACGACACACTCTCCGGTGTGTTCTCCAGAGACAATTCCAGGGCCGCTCCACAAACACGTCATGCCGGGTTTAGTAACCGTGGCGCTGATCACCGCTTGCGTTTGTGTTGACGTCATGACGGCGCCTTGTGCAGTGACTTCGGGCGCTGACGTGTCTTGGGTGACAGTCACAGTCGCTGAACCTGTGCAGCCATTGGCAGGGTCAGTGACAACCACGGTGTAAGCTCCCGGCGCATTTACCGTCGGGCTGGCCGAATCGGCGCCCGCGAGAATTCCAGGACCGGTCCACATAAAAACCCCATTGGCGACTGCGGAACCCGCGCGCAGATTCAACGTTTGCTGAGCGCACGTGAGCACGCCGCCTTCCGCTGTTACACTGGGCACCGTTTTATTTTCCAAGACCACCGCGGTGGCTGTTGCGGAACAACCGTTGGCCGGATCCGTTGCGGTCACGACATAAGTGCCCGCCGCGTTCACCGTCACTTGGGACGTATCCCCGCCCGCGACAATGCCAGGCCCACTCCATTGAAAGAGTGCGCCGGCCGTGGAGGAGAAAGCGCGCACGGTGATTTGCGGATTGGCGCAAGTGAGCGTGCCGCCCGTGGCGGTGATTTCTGGCGCGGTTTTGTTTTCGTTCACGACCGCTGTGACTGTGGAAGAGCAACCATTCCGTTCATCGGTTATCACCACGCTGTAGGTGCCCGGCTGATTTACGGAGGGCGTTGCGGTGGCGGCACCCGAAACAATGCCCGGTCCGGTCCAGACAAAGGAGGAACTAGCGCTGGAAGAAACAGCACGCAGCGTGGCGTTGGGTTCCGCGCAAGTGAGCGTCCCGCCCGTGGCCGACACGACCGGCGGTAGCTTGTCTTCCGCCACCGTCACGGAGGCCGTGGTGGCGCACCCGTTGGCCGGGTCAGTCACCGTCACGGAATAAATGCCCGCCAGGTTCACGAGCGGTGAATCAGTTTCGGCGCCGCTGACGATTCCAGGACCACTCCATCGGAACGTGGCACCCGCTGTCGCGCAAGCGGCGTGCAAAGACATTTCCGTCTTGGCGCAAGTCAGCGTCGCCCCGGTGACGTTGACCACGGGCGCACTGAGGTTTTCGGTAACAGTCGCCACAGTGGTTGAAGAACAGCCGTTCACCGGATCTTGAACCGTGACAACGTAATCGCCGGGCTTGTTGATGAGCGGCGACGCCGTATCGGCGCCAGACACGATGCCCTGGCCTGACCACGTAAACTTTGCTCCCGCCGCCGAAGACGAGGCGGAAAGGCGAAGCTCTTTCTGAGCACAGGTCAATACCCCGCCAGCCGCGCTCACGACCGGCACCGTTTTATTTTCATTAACGACGGCGGTCGCAATGGCCACACAGCCATTCAACGGATCGGTGACAGTCACTTGGTAAGTCCCCACCATGTTGACAGTCAGTGTCGCGGTGTCCGCACCTGCAACAATGCCAGGCCCACTCCATTGAAAGAGTGCGCCGGCAGTGGCGGAGAAAGCGCGCACGGTAATTTGCGGATTGGAGCAAGTGAGTGTGCCGCCGGTCACGGTGATTTCTGGCGCGGTTTTGTTTTCGTTCACGACCGCTGTAACCGTGGAAGAACAACCATTTCGCTCATCCGTAATCAACACGCTGTAGGTGCCGGGCTGAGTGACAGAGGGCGTTGCGGTGGCGGCGCCCGAAACAATGCCCGGTCCGGTCCAGACGAAAGTGGAAGTCGCGCTGGAGGAAACAGCACGCAGCGTGGCTGTGGGTTCCGCGCAAGTGAGCGTCCCGCCCGTGGCCGACACCACCGGCGGCTGCTTGTCTTCAGTCACTGTCACAGATGCCGTGGTGGCGCAACCGTTGGCCGGATCGGTCACCGTCACCGAGTAAACTCCCGTCAGGTTCACGAGCGGGGAAACCGTTTCCGTTCCGCTGAGAATTCCAGGGCCACTCCATCGGAAAGTTGCACCCGCCGTGACGCAAGCGGCGTGCAGAGACATTTCAGGTTTGGCACAAGTCAGCGTCGCCCCGGTAACACTGACCACCGGCGCACTGATATTTTCCGTGACCGTGGCGATCGCGCTGGAGGAGCAGCCGTTGACTGGATCCTGCGCCGTGACGCGATATTCGCCCGGTTTGTTAATGAGCGGCGACGCCGTATCCGCGCCAGAAACGACGCCCGGCCCCGTCCAAATAAACGTTGTTCCGGCGGCGGACGACGAAGCGGCGAGGCGAAGTTCCTTTTGGACACAGGTCAATGCGCCGCCCGAGGCGGCAACTAGCGGCGCCGTTTTGTTTTCATTAACGATCGCGGTCGCCGTCGCGAAACAGCCATTCAACGGATCGGTAACAGTCACCCGGTATGTTCCAGGCACGTTGACCGTCGGTGCTGCGGTGTCGGCACCTGCAACAATGCCAGGTCCGCTCCATTGAAATACTCCGCCGGTCGTGGCGGAAAGAGCGCGCACGGTGATTTGCGGATTGGCGCAAGTAAGCGTGCCGCCGGTCGCCGAAGCGTTTGGCTGAATTTTGTTTTCGGCCACGGCCACTTTCGCCGTTGTCGAGCAGCCATTTGGATCTGCTGCGATCAAAGAGTATTCGCCTGGTTGATTGACGGTAAGAATTCGTTGGGCTCCGCCCGCAACAATGCCCGGCCCGCTCCAATGGTATGACAAATTAGTGGCTGATGATTCGGCAACCAATTCAACCTGGGGCTTGGCGCAGGTGATTTCTGCGGACGCAATCGTCACGGTGGGACAGGGGGTGACCGTAAGGAGCGCTGAGAGGGCCGGAGATGTAAGTCCATTGCCGTCGGTAACGACCACGGTGTAGGTGCCCGCGACCTGGACAGAAATAGTCGGGGCGTTGGAAGTGAACCCGTTGGGTCCAGTCCAGGCGTAGCTGAACGGTGCTGTGCCGTCGGCAGTGACTGTCGCAGTGAACGTCGCCGGTGCGCTGCCAACGCAAATATTCTGAGCCGTTAAATTGAGCGCAACGACCGGCGGAGGCACCATGATATCGGCGCCCTTGATTTGGTTATCCTGCGAGCCCAGTGACGCGCCATCCAGCGTGGCCAGTTTGAAATGATACGGCCCGCCATTGATGCTGGCTGAACCACGGCCCGGACCATAACCAAGTGGATTTCCCGAAAGGCCGCTGACCGCGAGATGCCCAGCCATTTCGACCAGCAGATTGGTGGAGGATGATTCCCAGACCAACGTGTATTCCGCAAATTTGTCCGTGTTGCCGGAGTAGCCGTTGAATCGCAACTCCGCTGAGGCGATAGGCGCATCCCCGTAGAGCCGAATAACGCGCTCTCCAAATTTGACGGCATAGGCATTCGCCCTCGCCTGCACGTCGTCATTCTCGATGACGCCCATCGTGTTCGGGGCCGTCGCGGCAAATCGATACGGGCCACTGCGTAGCTGCCGGATAATTTTTCCAGTCGATGCCCCCGTCAGATTTTCACCGTCGGGATTCAGTGGGTCGAACAAATCCGAACCGGAATAGTAAAGGGAAGCGGCCCGGGCCTGTTCCCAGGACGTGAGAAAATCATAAGCATGCAAACCAGATTTGGCCGCCTGATGACTGAAGGCGAGCGCATGGCGATTCGGGTTGTCCCCTGTCGCAGGCGGAATATCCAGCAAGACCAAACGTTGCAGCGTCGAAAGTCCCTCGAAGTAACGCGAGTTGTTCTGCTGAAGGATCGAGTTGATCCAAACGACGTTCCCGACGGCTGGATTCTTGTTGGAGGCTTGTTTGAAATCCACGCCGCCTGCCTCAGCTTGTGAGACCGCCGCAGCACCGAGCATTACGAGAAGGGAAAGATGAACCAACCGGAATTTCCGCCGCCACTGACCAAAATTATATTTCATGAGAGGTTAACTTCTGATTTCTGATTTCGGGCAATCTCCAGCGGGTTGCGTACCTTTTTGGCAAAACTGTCCATCTTACCGTACTAACCCTTAAATTCTGTCCTGCCGAGTCTTGCTGTTAGACAGACAATGGCTGCTCCCAAGTCAGTTCCACGCCGAGTTGACTGAGCCGGAGTCGATCGGTGGGTCGGCAGAAGTTTCTGAGTGTCCCATCTTGGACGACCCGTGTTTGATTTTCAGGCACGTGATCCCGCAACCGCCGCCGGTTTCCAATGTGGGCTGGCGGCACGGTTGCGCCGCATTTCGGACAGGCGTTGCTAGAATCGTAGTTTTCGTCTTGCCCCGTTCCTGAGGCAACTGTGGGAAGTCGTTACACAGGAAAAATTCCCAAGCCCAAACTTCAAATCCCAACTCGTCCCCAGCGTTGGAGCCGTTACGGCTGGCCGCGCAGCCAGTCCGCCAGCAGTTCAATGGAGCGGGCGTCGAGAATTTTGTCATCGCTGAACGCAGGCATCCGGTCGTTGCGCTTACCGTAGAAGCGTTCGTGCTTGGGATTTGCGATGATGCCGAGGAGCCACTCGCGCGAGCCGTAGCCGGTCAGGTCGGGCGCGGTGGCGTCCTCATCCTTTTTGCGGAACTGATGGCACTCGGTGCAGCGCGCGGTGTCGCTGGTCATGAAGGTGCGGCCGGCGTCGATCAGCACGACGTCCCGTTTGTCGGCTTCAACCAGTGCGGGCAATTGGGCCTCGGCGGCGAGCGCGGCGGTGATTTGCCTGACCTGCTCGGGGGTGAAGTTCGTCGCGTCCTTGCGCACGAAGCGCACCATCTTTCCATCGGCGAACTTCGTGCCGCCAAAAAAATTCGAGCTGGCGATGCGCTTGGGATCAAGGAACGCCGCCGCCCATTCGCGCGAACCGAATCCTTTCAGGTCGGGCGCGGATTGCGCGTCGTTCACCGCGAGGCCGAGGCCATTGTGGCCCTCGTAGCGGTGGCAGCTCGCGCAGTTTTTCGCGAAGAGCTTTGGTCCTTGAATGACCGGATCAGTGCGCAGCAGTTCGACCGCGCCGGTGATCGGGATGCCGCGTGTGCGCGCCAGTTCCACCACGCGCTTTGCCTCCTGCTCGGCCTGTTTCACCGAGGCATGATACTCCGGCTTGTGCAAATCTTCGCGCAGGGCCTGCACGGTCAGCAGCGTGGCGCTGATGAGAATGATCCCGAGCAAACCGAGATTGAAGCGGTGTCCGAGCTTCCACTTCCCGATGAACGGCATGGCGAACAACAAGCCCAGGACCACGCTCGGAATGATGATCGCCCCGACAAGCTCACCCTGATGGCCAAAGAGTTTGATCAGCCACTCGACCTTGAGGAATTGAAAGAGAAACAGGAAATACCATTCCGGCCGTGCGGCGCTGAAGCTCTCGCTGGGATCAGCGGGCGCTCCCAAAGGCGCGCCGAGATCGCCGCCGCCGAACAGCCGCCGCTGCACGATGAAGAAGATGACGGCCGCCAGCACCGCGAGACACGCAACCACATCTTTCAAAACTTGATCCGGCCAGAAGGCGCAATCCGGCTTGGCCTTCGGCTGCGCCGCGGTGAGGCCGTGTTTCCGAAACAAATAAACGTGGCCGACGATGAGCAGAATCACCAACCCCGGCAGCACGCCCGCGTGCAGCGCGAAGAAGCGCGTGAGCGTGTGATGCCCGTAGTCCGTGCCGCCGATGACAATCTTCTGCAACTCCGGCCCGACGAACGGCGTGATGGCCATGATGTTCGTCGCGACCTTGGTGGCCCAGTAGCCTTTCTGATCCCACGGCAGCAGGTAACCGGTGAGCGACAGTCCGAGCACGAGCAGGAGCAGCAGCATGCCGAAGAAAAAGTTAATCTCACGCGGCGCTTTGTAAGCGCCATCCACGACCACTTGCATCAGGTGCAGAACCAGCAGCACGGTCATCGCCTGCGCGGTGAAGTGATGGATGCCGCGCAACAGCCAGCCGCCCCACATCTCGTGCTGGATGTAATAGACGCTCTCCCACGCCGTCTGCGAGCTGGGCGCGTAGGCCATCCAGAGAAAAACACCGGTGATGACCTGCACCATGAAGGCGAAGGTGAGCGTGCTGCCCCACACGTAACGCCAGCGCGAGCCGCCCGGCACGTTTTCGTAGAGCGACTCGTGGAGCAGTTTCTTGCAGCCCGTGCGCGAGTCGAGCCAGTCATAGAGTGCCGCGACTTTTTTCATGCGGGAATTTTCTCGGTGGTGCCGGCGCGGAAGTTCTGGAACTTCACCCAGACTTCGCCGTCGTTCTTCACCTCGACCTGTAGTTCATCGAGGCCGCGCGGCGAGGGGCTTTTCGCGTCGTTGATTTTTCCGTCGAGCGCGAAGGTGCTGTTGTGGCACGGGCAGAGGTAGCAGTTCCGCGCGTCCATAAAATCCACGAAGCAGCCGGCGTGCGGGCAGACGACGTTGAAGGCGCGGGGCTGGCCGCCCTTTTCCCTACGCAGATAAACCGCGCCCACTGCGGTCTCGGGCGATTTGTTCCAGGCATCCACGCGGCTGGCGAGCACGGCGAATTTGCGCGGCACGCCGTCATCGGGCAGCGCGTTCAACGTGGCGACGCGCACGAGTTGGCCGCCGGTCTGCGTTTTGCGCCGCGCGGGATCGAGCCACACCGCCAGCCCGGCGGCGAAGGGAACGAGGGTGATGATGCCGCCGAGGACGTGGCACGCGAGCTTCTTGAGGAAGCCGCGGCGGTCAGAGACCTGGCATTGTTCGCACTTTGAATTTTCCATGAACGCGCTGTGAGACGAGTGTGGTGGAAAGCCGCTTCAATTGGCAAAAAGGTTTTGCCGGTGTCCGTCGCGCCAAGCCCGGACGGCTTGCCGCTCATGATGGGATTTAGATTTTGGCAATTCTGGTTCCTCACAAAGTCGCGCGTTTGCGGGTTTCATCTTGCGAGTGAACCATCAGGAAAATCCCGGCTCCAAACAGAGTGGCGGAGGAAATCAGGCACGCGAGAATCTCAATGCCTTCAGCACGCTTGATTTCATCCAAAGCCGTTCGAGTCATCTCGTTCGGGTCGTTGAAATATTGCCGGCTGGCGTCCCTTCGAGCTTTTGAATCATACAGTCCGGGAGGTCGCAGCATGAAGACGCCGAGGGCAGCAAGAATCAAAAGCAGAGACACCCACTTCATGGCCTGGAATTAGCTAATTTTCTCATCACTTTCCACCTCACCCACCTTCCGCCGAAACAGCACCACCACATGCCCGACCTGCATCACGATTTTCGCGCGCACGCCCTCGGCGAGTTTTGGCCCCAGTTCCTTCTTCTGCTCCTTGAACTCGTCGAACTTCACCTTCACGAGATCGTGATGCGAGAGCGTGGTGTCCACTTCCTTGAGGAAAGCGGGGCTGAGTCCGTCCTTGCCCATCTTGAGCATGGGCTTGAGGAGTTGGGCGCGCGCCTTGAGCGCGCGGAGTTCACGGTTGGAAATATCTTCGACCACCCCCGCAGACTAGGGAAACGCGGGGCAAAGCCAAGCGGCTACTTCGGCGTGATGAATTAAAGCTCGGGCCAGAGCAGGACGAGGGGTCGGAAAAAAACTTCAGGGTCGCGGCCCGAGGTTCGCGAAGTAAACGATCGCCGCCGCCGCCGCCGAGACGAGAATCCCAATCCCGACGGAGTACCAGAAAAACACCTTCCGCTTCTTGCGGTTGGCGCGCGTCATTCCGGGCAGGAGGTAATACAGCCCGTGTTTTTTTTCTTTGCGACCGAACATCGTTGCGTTTGTGTGAAATCCACCCAGGAGCAGTGATCGTGCTGCGAGGCACGCGCAAGGCAATCACGCGCGCGTGTCCGGTGCAAGCCGCAGTTGCGGGCATTTTTGGGAAACAAACCTTGCCACGCCTGGAGCACTCCGTTTCATTACGCCCGCCAGGGCCCATGGAATGCAGACTTACGAACCCCGCCAGGGCCGGAAGGCAGCAACGGTAGTTTGCTCGGCATCCGCCGTGGTCACCCTGGCATCTTCTTCAATTCAGAATTAAAAAGTCGGCAGGCAAACGACACGCCGCGCCTCCGTATTTTTCATTTTTCATTTTTCATTTTGCCTTCACAGTCGGCGCGTGTCTTACCAAGTCATAGCCCGCAAGTACCGCCCGCAGCGTTTTGCGGACGTGGTCGGGCAGGAGCACGTCACCCAGACCCTCGGCCACGCCATCGAGACGGGCCGCATTGCGCACGCCTACCTTTTTTGCGGCCCGCGCGGCACGGGCAAGACCACGGTCGCGCGCATCTTTGCCAAATGCCTGAACGCCACGGGCGGGCCGAAGGTGGATTTCGCGCCGGACGATCCCAAGCCCATCGAGATCGCCGAAGGGCGCTCGCTGGACGTGCTGGAAATTGACGGCGCGAGCAACCGCGGCATCGAGGAAATCCGCGAGCTGCGCGAGACGGTGAAATATGCGCCCGCCTCCTCGACTTACAAAATCTACATCATCGACGAAGTCCACATGCTGACGAAGGAGGCGTTCAACGCGCTCCTCAAGACGCTCGAAGAGCCGCCCGCGCATGTGAAGTTCATGTTCGCGACGACCGAGCCGGAGAAGGTGCTGCCCACCATTCTCTCCCGCTGCCAGCGTTTCGATCTGCGCCGCATTCCCATCAAGCTCATCGTCAATCACCTGCGCGAAATCGCCGGCAAGGAAAACGTGACCATCGACGAGCCGGCGCTCCACGCCATCGCGCGCGGCGCGGACGGCGGAATGCGCGATGCGGAGAGCGCGCTCGATCAGCTCATCAGCTTTTGTGGTAATGCCATTGTTGAGCCGGATGTGCTCTCGATGTTTGGCCTCACCTCGCAGGCGCAACTGCTCTCGCTCGCGGAAGGTTTGCTCAAAGGCGACGTGCCGCTGGTGCTCGGCGAATTGAACGAACTCGCGCGGCACGGCAAAGATTTGGGCAAGTTCCTCGGCGATCTGCTGCAACACTTGCGCAACCTCCTGGTCTTCCAAATTTCCAAAGGCGACACGCGCCTGCTCGAAGTTTCCGAAGCCGAAGCGGCCACGCTCGCGACGCAGGCCGCGCTGGTCAGCACCGAGGGACTGACGCGCGTGATGGAGACGCTGACGCAGACCGAAAGCAATCTGCGCGACGCGGCCTCGAAGAAAATCTTCATCGAAATCTCGCTCATCAAAGCCATCGAGGCGCGCAACGCGGTGAGCATTGATGCGGTGTTGAGGCGGCTGAACGAGTTGCGTGGTGATGCGGGATCAGCTTCGCCTTCCGCACCGTCGGCTCTCGCGCGTGCGCCTGTGGCGGCGGCTCCGGCTCCGAGGCCCGCGCCCGTTGCTGCGCCTGTTCCTGCACCAGTGGCTGCGATTCCAAGTCACGCGCCCACCCGGCAGGATGCCAGGGGCACGACGGCGGCAGGCGGCGTGGACCTCGCTGCGTTGTGGCCGAACTTGATCGAGGCGATTGGCCGCGTCAGTCCGTTCGCCCGCAGCTATTTCATCGAGGCGCATCCGATGTCCTTCGTGAAAAATGTTTTCACCATCGGGTTCGATCCCGAGTTTGCCGACCACATCGGCATGGTGGACAACGCCAAGAACCACGCGCTCATCGCGACCAAACTTTCGGAACTCGGCCTTCCCGGCGCGCAGGTGAAAATCGTGAAGGACACGCGCCCGCAGGATTTCGCCGCGCCCGCGCCGGTCGTCGCCGAGCCTGAACCCGCACTCGTCCCGCTCGCCGCGCCCACGCTCACGCCGACGGTGCCAGCCCCGGCCAAACCCGCCGCGCCTGCCCCAGCGCCGAAGCCCGTGCAACTCGATCACTCGGAATTCAAAAACGATCCCCTGATCAAAAAGGCGCTCGAAATTTTCAAAGGCCGCATTGTCGAAGTACGCGGCTGACGTTTTTTAACTTTCAACTTTCAACCTTCAACTTGTAACTCACACCCATGTCGAGCATTGGAAAACTGATGAAACAGGCTGCGAAAATGCAGCAGCAGATGGAACAAACCCAGTCGGCGCTGGCCGCCCGCACCGTCGAGGCCACCAGCGGCGGCGGCGCGGTGAAGGTCATCGCGAGGTGCGACGGCACCGTCGCCACGATCAAGATTGATCCCGCCGCCGTGAATCCCGCCGACGCGCAGTTGCTCGAGGACATGCTCGTGACCGCCGTGAACCAGGCGCTCGAGCAGGCCAAGGAAATTTCCAACGGCGAGATGGGCAAGATCACGCAGGGCCTGAGCCTGCCGGGGATGTGAACCGTTCCCCTGTAGCGGCGTCTCGTAAGAGCGCCGCCAATCACAGGAATTATGGCGGCGCTCTCACGAGACGCCGCTACAAGTTCTGAGCCATGCTTCCCGAACCCATCACCGCCCTCACCGCCGCGCTCGGCAAACTCCCCGGCGTCGGGCCGCGTTCCGCCGAGCGCATCGCGCTGCATCTCGTGCAGGCGGATGCGCCGGGCGTGAAGCTGCTCGCGCAGGTGATCGTCACCGCGCGCGAACGCATCCGGCTCTGCTCGATTTGCGGCGCGCTCACGGAGGCGGACCCGTGCGCCATCTGCGGCGACGCACGGCGTGATGCGTCGCTCATCTGCGTGGTCGAGCGGCCCACGGACATTCTGAGCGTCGAGAAGGCGAACTTCTTTCGCGGCAAATATCATGTGCTCGGCGGAAAAATTTCTCCGCTCAACGGCGTTGGCCCGGAAGACCTCCGCATCAGCCAGCTCGAAGAGCGCTTCACCACCGAGCCGATTCGCGAAGTCGTGCTCGCCCTGCCGACCGACGTGGAAGGCGACGCCACCAGCTACTATCTCGCGAAGCAACTCGGCGCGCGCGGCGTGAAGGTGACGCGCATCGCCCACGGCCTCCCCGCCGGCAGCGGCCTCGATTTCGCCGACGACCTCACGCTCACCCGCGCGCTCGAAGGCCGGAGGGAGATGACTTGAAAGTCAAAGTCGTCGTCTTTGATCTGGGCAAGGTGCTCGTGGATTTCGACTACGGCATTGCTGCGCGCCGCCTCGCAGAAAATTCCCTCGCGAGTGCCGATGAGGTTCGCGCCGTCATCGATCAAACGCCGCTCCTGTTCCGCTACGAAGGCGGGCAAATGACCACGCAGGAGTTTTTCCGCGAGGTGAAGACGCACATTGGTTTTCGCGGCGGCTTCGAGGAATTCGCCGCGCCCTTCGGCGACATCTTCACCGAGCTGCCCGAGATGATTGCCCTGCACGCGGAGCTTCGCGCGCGCGGCGTGCCGACCTTCATTCTCTCGAACACCAACGACATCGCCATCAGCCACATCCGCCGCCGCTTCCCGTTCTTCGCGAATTTTGACGGCTACGTCCTCTCCTACGAATGCGCCGCGCTCAAGCCGCACGCGCGCATCTACGAAATCACCGAGCAACGCACCGGCTGCCGTGGTGCCGAAATCCTCTTCCTCGACGACAAACCGGAAAACGTGGAAGCGGCGTCGCAACGCGGCTGGCAAACGATTTGCCACACGTCAGCAGAGGAGAGCCGAAGGCTCACCTGTAGCGGCGTCTCGTAAGAGCGCCGCCAATCAAAATAATTATGGCGGCGCTCTCACGAGACGCCGCTACCATCGCGGGCATGGAAGACATGCACCACCTTCCGCGCCTGCCGCGTCCTTACTATCAGGCGTTCGCCGTGGTGCATTGGGTCATCACCCTGGAACGCCGCGCCACCGGCTGGCTCGACGCCTCGTTTCACGCCTTCTTCCGAGAACTGTTGCTGCACGCCGCCGCGCGCGAAGGATTGTTCTGCCCGGCCTATGTGCTAATGCCGGATCATGCTCATGTCCTGTGGATGGGGACGAAACTTTCCACGGACCAGATCAACGCCATGCGCTTCCTGAGAAAGTATTTGCAGATGGAACTGCGGCGCCGGAATCCCGCGTTCGATTTGCAGAAGCAGTCGCATGACACCGTGCTGCGCGAGCATGAGCGGACGCATGGGGCTTTTTCCGCGACGTGTTTCTACGTCTTCAACAATCCCGTGCGTGCGAACTTGGTCAGTGAAGTGAAGCAGTGGACCTATCTCGGGGCGATGGTTCCTGGGTATCCTGATTTGCATCCCTTGGACGAAGATTTCTGGCCGCTGTTTTGGAAGCTCTATCACGCCCAACGCGAGCCAGGAAACCCACCGAAGCTGCCCCCCTTCTGATTCCCGTAGCGGCGTCTCGTCAGAGCGCCGCCAACATCCGGATTGAAAAATATGGCGGCGCTCTTACGAGACGCCGCTACAGGCGATAATCTCGCCTTGTTTTTCGGCGGGATTTGACGCCCACTCCCGGGCATGAAACTCCACCGGGCGCTCCTTGCTGGTCTTACGCTCCTGATGTTCGCCGCCGGGCTGGGCGAAGCTTGGGCGGCCGCACCGGTGGTTTCCAATGTGCGCTCGGGGCAGCGGGCGGGCACGCCACTGGTGGACATTGATTACGACCTGACGGATTCGGACAGCGCCACCTTGGCGGTGACGGTGGCGGTGTCCACCAATGGCGGGGCGGCTTACAATTTCCCTGCCACCAGTTTCACCGGCGCGCTGGGCAGCGGCGTTGTTCCCGGCCCAGGCAAAAGGATTACGTGGAACGCCGGGCAGGACTGGCCGAACAAGTTCTCCGCCAACGTCCGGTTCCGGGTGACGGCGGACGATGCCCCCGCGCCCGCTAGCATGGCGCTCATTCCCGCCGGCAGCTTCACCATGGGGGACAGTCTGGACGGAGACAGTTCCGCGCTGCCCTTGCACACGGTCTATGTTTCCGCGTTCTTCATGGACAAGTATGAGGTGACGAAGGCGTTGTGGGATGAGGTTTACAATTGGGCCATCACGCGCGGCTACAGCTTCGAGTATGGCGCGCAGGGGAAGGCGACGAATCATCCGGCGCACTCGATGACGTGGTATGACGTGGTGAAGTGGTGCAACGCGCGGAGCGAGAAGGAGGGGCGTGTTCCGGCGTATTACACGAGCGCGGCGTTGACGGGGGTGTATCGGAGCGGGCAGGTGAACGTGGAGAATGGCTGGGTGAAGTGGAACGCGGGGTATCGGTTGCCGACGGAGGCGGAGTGGGAGAAGGCATCGCGGGGCGGTTTGAGCGGGCGGCGGTTCCCGTGGGGCGACACGATTTCGCACGCGCAGGCGAACTACTACGGCTACCCGGCATCCTCGGGCGGCTACGCCTACGACCTCGCTCCCCTCGGCTATCATCCGACCTACGCCACGGGCGACTCCTACACGAGTCCGGCGGGTTCGTTCGCGGCCAATGGGTATGGGCTGTACGACATGGCAGGGAATGTGTGGGAGTGGTGTTGGGATTGGTATGGGGGTTATGGGAGCGCTTCGCAGACTGATCCGCGTGGCCCTGCTTCAGGCTCGAACCGCGTCATCCGCGGCGGCAGTTGGATCAACTTCGCGATCGGCTGCCGGTCGGCGAGCCGTGGCGGCAGCTCCCCGGGCGGCAGGGGCCTCAACGTTGGGTTCCGCGTGGTTCTGGCCCCAGGTCAGCCATGAGCAGGAACGGGTAGCGGAGTGTCCGCAGCGGTCGGATCGGAGCGAGGGACGAGCGGAGATTGACCGCTGTGAGACACGGAGCGTCAGTTTGAAATCGAATCGTAGAGCAATGAAAACAAGCCCCGCGCAGCGGTCGAATTTTTTTAAAAACCGGCCCCCGGGTCCAGCGTTGAGATGCAACTGAAACTGTTTGTCCTGCCCATCAAGAACCTCGGCGCCGCCGAGGCGGAGATGAACGCCTTTCTGCGTTCGCACCGCGTGCTGGCAGTGAAGAAGGAGTTTGTGAGCGACGAATTTGAATTATGAAACCGAAGCCATTCCTTCTGCCGGGGCGTTGGGGTATCCGGTTGTCTTTGGGCTTGGCCGTCGGCCTCGTCTCGCTGGGGCCAAGGGCTGGAGCCGCCACGTCGTCCGCCGACTCGAATCAGACGATGGTGGATACCACCGGCAACAGCTTGCGCTCGATCGCCGGCCGCGTCTTGAACGCGCAGACGCGCGCACCTCTTTCCGGGGTCACAGTCACCTACTCCGGCAGTACCCGCACGACGGACGGAGCCGGGAAGTTTTCGTTCAGCGGCAGTTCGTGGTCCAGCGGTCTGGCCCTCAATGCCGCCAAGTCCGGCTATGGCTCGGGCAGCCGGACGTTGACGGTTCCGGCGGGGACACGGGACGCAATGGTGCAGCCAGACATTCTGTTAAGTCCCTCGGGCACGATGGCGGTCACCGGCCTTCGCCCGAAGTACGAAGGCATCTTTCCTTCCGGCGCTGCCATATTGAACGAGTACACCGCCACGGTGGATTGGGCCGGGCGTCCGCCGGGTTCAGTGGAGTTTCGCGTGAACGGCACGCTGCGCGAGACCGTGCCAACCACCACCACGGAAGCCACTGCCCCCATCAACATGGCGCAGAATTTTGTGGGCAGCTTCACGCGAGACGCGAACAAGGTTTCGGCGGTGGCGGTCAGTAGTGATGGCGCGCGGTCAACGGCCCACATCCAGCCCGTCGCGGTTCTGCCGATGCCTTCATTCCTCGCCGGCGGAGTGGGGCTGGCCTTCGAGTTTCTTCAGTGGAATCAACCGTCGCTTAGTTGGGAGTTTGAATTCCCGACTTCATCCGCTACCGCGCGAGACGTGCAGCAAATTCCGTTCATCGGGAAGTTCGGCCCGGATTTCAGTTTCGACGTGGCTTTCGATTATGAGTTGTTGACGGGTGAATGGGGTCTCTTTGCCGGGAAGGAATGGGACAAGCGGTTGCACTATCGTTCCGGTGTCCGCCCCAACAGCACTCCATTGCATCCGAAATTTTATTTCGGCAACGTGGATTTCAAATGGGGCTTCGGGGGCAAGGCCGAAGGCGTGGCCAGCCTGGCGCGCGGCATCGAATTGGAAGGGGTCGGCGTGGAATTGTCTGCCGGAGTGCGAGCGGAGATACTGTCGTTCTATTTCACGGACTACGTGCAGCCGGCCGGGCAAGGGTTCCGACTGCTCGATCACCTCAAGAGGCTGGGCATCGATGTTAACAACATCCAGCGAGTGCGCGTAGACGGGTTGTTGAAAGCGGAATTGTCGGCCATGGTGAAATTCCCCTCGCTGGCGTTCTCCAACGCGACTCTGAAGGTGAAGCCTGGCGTCGAAGCGGTTTATGAACCCAATGTGCGAGTGGCGCACGGTCGCATTGCGGTGGGAGGCAACCTGGCTTTCGACCTGCAACTGGCACCTCGATTTGGGATGGAAGAAATCACCGGCTCCATCTACATGGAAGTGTACTTTGATGCGTGGGGTGCGGATCCTTACGAGGCCAAATTCATCATTCTCAGCGGCACGATTTACCAACGCCCGCCAGGAAGCATGGCTCTGGGAATCGCAAAAGGTCAGGTAGTGAACCCATTGCTGGGCGCTCAGGAGTGGGTTGTTTACCGGGTGGTAGATGATGGCAAGTCAGCCCCGTCGCGGAAGAATCGCGCCGTAGGTCCGGAGGAATTCGTGGCGTCGCTGCAAAAAGCCATCAATGCACCAGGAATTGCTGCTCTCGACCAGTTCCGCCTGCTGGGCCAGCAACCCGTTCAAGGCTCCGTCGCGGCGAACGAGAGCGGTAGTGGCGCGCTCCAGAAAGCTGTCCAAGGCGGCGCAAAGTCGCTGACTTCGCAGGCTGATCTCACGCTGGTGCAAAACGCCTTCCCCGCTTCATCGCCAGCGATGGCCGCGCGTGGCAGCGAACTGATGCTGCTTTACGTCACAGACAATGGCTCATCGAACGCGCTGCAATTCACGGACCTCAAGTGGACGCGCTGGGACGGGACGAACTGGACCGTGCCGACCATTCTCCACACGAACACGCAGGCAGAGTTCAATCCACAGGTGGCCTACGATGGCAACGGCGATGTCATCGCCGTGTGGGAACGCGTGGCGGACGCGAACTTCAACCAGACCAACCTCACCGCGATGGCCGCGCAGATGGAAGTGGTCTGGTCGAAGTGGAATCGCGCCAGCGGCGCGTGGTCAACGCCCGTGCCGCTCACCGCCAACGGATATTTGGATCACGCCCCGTTGGTGTGCGGGCCGATGGATGATGGCTCGGTGCTCGCGACGTGGACGGCGAACACGGCGAACTTGCTCATGGGCACGAATGGCGCGGGCAGTCAGGTGCAATGGGCGCAGTGGAATCCAGACGGTCAAACGTGGTCTGCGCCTCAGACTCTTTTGGCGGACTTGCCGTATCGGCTCTCGCAATCGCTGGCCGGGGCGAGCAATCGCGCCGCGTATGCGTGGACGCGTGACTTGGACGGCACGCTGACGAATGCAGCGGGCCAGCAGGTGTTTTATTGCCAGTGGTCGAACGGCGTGTGGAGCGCGGCCACGCAATTCACGACGAACACCTTGGGCAATCGCAATGTCCGGGTGGCGGTGTCCACGAACGGGCAGTCTTATCTGGTCTGGCAGCAGGGCACCAACCTGGTGTTGAGCAGGAATTTTTCGGCGAACCCCACACTGGCTCGGACTGATTCCCAAACGGCAGGATTCGCTGATTACGCGATGACGATTGGCCCGGCGGGGAACCTGGTGCTGCTCTGGCAAGAGATGAGCGCGAACGGATCGGACGCGCATTACGCGGTCTATGACCCGGCGTCGGACACTTGGGGCAAGGACGATTTGCTGTGCAGCGATTCACCGCTGGAACGATCTTTCGCCCCGGTGTGGGACAGCGCAGGCAACCTCACCGTGGCCTACAACAAAGTGCAAATGTTCAGCACCAATCTCACGGTCACGCTCGAAGGCGGCGGCACGGTCACGGTTTCGAACGTGCCGCAGTCAGGCCGCGTGGATTTGGTGGTGACGAAGCGGGCGCTGGTGAAAGACCTCGCGCTGCTACCCGGCGATTTCACGGTGCAGGGCGTGAACTACCTGCCCGGTGATCCACTCACGCTCTCGGCGCTGGTGCGTAATCTCGGCAATGTGGCCGTGAGCAACGTGGTGGTGGCGTTCTGGGACGGCAACCCGACCAACGGCGGAACGCTGCTGACGAATGTTGCACTGCCCGGCTGGCTGGAAGGCGCTGCGACGAACACGGTCACGGCGCTGTGGGTAGTGCCGGAGCCGGGGACGAATCATGTTCTTTACGCGGTGGCCGACCCGGCAAATGCGGTGACGGAGTTCAACGAAACGAACAACGTGCAGTCAGTCAGCATTGGTGGCGTGGACTTGGCGGTGTCTTTGTTGAACTACACGGTGGAGACGAACGGCGCGGTGCGAGTGATCGCGCAGGTGCAGAATCTCGGGGCGCCCACGGCGGGGACGAACGTGCTGGCGCTTCGTCGCGCAGCATCACCAAACGCGCCCATCACCACGGTCGCAGTGCCGAGTCTGGAGCCGGGGCGGCTGGCGCAGTTGGCGTTGGACTTGCCGCCCGGCACGCAACCGGAAGGCGAGGCGATTTACACCTTGCGCGCTGATGAGAGCGGCGCAACCAGCGACGTGGATACGAACAACAACACCTCAACCTTCGCCGTGAACCTGTGGCTGGACTCGGATGGAGACGGAATGCCGGACGGCTGGGAACTGGCGAACAGCTTGAATCCGAATAACGGGGCGGACGCTGAACAGGACGCGGATGGCGATGGCGTGAACAACTTGGCCGAATACCGCGCGGGAACGAATCCGACCAGTCCGCTGTCGTATCTCCGCATTCAGTCCATCGCCGCTGGCGGAACCAATGGCGTGCAGATCACTTGGGGATCAGTCTCGAACAAGCTCTATGCGATTCAGCGGGCGGGCGCGCTGGTGCAAGGCGGAGCGCTGTTCACCAATTTAACGGAGCACATTTTGTCCACGCCTCCGCAGAATAGTTTTCTCGACCCGACGGCGGCCGACAGCGGGCAGTTCTTCTATCGGCTGAAGGTGGAGTAGCGGCGCAGGAAGCTGCTGCATTCAAACAGAAGTTGGCGGCGCTCTGACGAGACGCCGCTACAGGAGTTTGGCCGAGGCGCGCTGACGGCGGCCGTGAATGTGGATCAGTGACTCGCGTTTGACGGACAGACTCATGTTCGGGGTGCGGGTAACCACGAATGTGAGTCAACGTATCGGCCGGTGCCGCGTCCTCCACCCCGGCCCGGGCGCAGAAGGGGCGCAGCACTTTCCCGCGCCGGCCCCAGCGCCATTGTTTTTCCTCGACCGCGATCCAGCCGTAGGTGCTCGGCCAGGTCAGGCGTTTTTTTTACCGTGGGCGCGGGCCTCGGGATGGTGCGCGGGCACCTGGGCCTGGGCCTGCGCGTTGGTTTCGTGCGCCCACTGCCCGAGGACTTCCTGCCCGAGCTGGCGCAGTTCTTCGATGACGCGATCCTCGGCGGCGTGCGCGTCGCAGCCGTCAGCGACAGAGTGGTCGAGCGTGTCGATGATGTGGTGCAGGCGCGCCAGCAACTCCGGGCGCCGGGCCAGACGGACTTCGAGACTCCGGCGCGTGGCCGACCAATTTACCGAGGGTTCATCATTCATGAACCCCTCTATTAAACACTAAAACCCCTTCGTACCAGGCCAAAATGTCACACTTTTTCCACCACCTTGACCGCCACTTCTAATCACACCCGCGGCGCAACGCCTCGTTGACCTCACTGCCCATGCGCCAGAAGTTGGCGGGCTCGCGCCTTGGCCAGGTTCATCAGCAGTTCCAGGTCTTCGCAGTGATCCAGTTCCCGGCGCTCTTCTGGCGTCAGTCCCGTCGTCTTTTCCTGCGCCAGCAATTCGCAGACGCGCTGGCGCGCTTCCGCCGAAGGCTTGAACTCGGCCACTTCGCGCGGCCCGCGCCGGGCGATGAATTCGGCCACTTCTTCGTAAGCTTTCACTCCGCCACTGTCCCAACTCGGCGCGGGCGTGGCAAGGCTGTGGAAAATACCCACCACGAGGATTGCAAAGACGAACCAAAACGCGCGAGCAAGGACGGGCCAAGGTTACGCAGATGGGTTTCGCTCACAACCGTCTCTTCTGGAACGGCGCGGACTCGATGACGCCGTGGAGCAGCGCGGAGAATTTTCCGTTCTCCTTTTCAAGTTGCGCCACGATGCGGTCGAGCGTCTCGACATCGTAATACTCCACGCCGCGGCCCAGCGCGTAGGTCAGGAATTTCTCCGCGAGGCAGTGGTAGAAATCGAGGCGATGCTTCGTCACGAGCACGCGCTTCAACTCGCGCACGTCGTTGAAGGTTTCGCCGGTGATCAATTTGCCGGCGGCGTCAATCGGCTGCTTGCGCTCGGAGTCGCGCCACATGCCGAGGGCGTTGAAGTTCTCCAGCGCCAGCCCGAGCGGGTCCATGCGGTTGTGGCAGGAGCGGCAGAGCGCGTCCTCGCGGTGCTTCGCCAGCGACTCGCGCAAGGTCGGCTGATGGTCGCTGAGTTCCTTCTCCGCATCTTCGAGCGGCGGCACGTTCGCGGGCGGCGGCGGCGGCGGCACGCCGAGGATGTTTTCCAGGATGAACAGGCCGCGCTTCACCGGCGAAGTGCGCGTGGGATTCGAGGTGACGATTAGCACCGAGCCGTCCGTGAGCACGCCGCCGCGCGGACTGCCCGCCGGCAGTGTCACGCGGCGCATCTCGGGTCCAGTCACGCCGAGATTCGTGAGCGCGTAATGCTTCGCAAGCTTCTCGTTCAGGAAGGTGTAATCGGCGTCGAGCAGTTCCAGCACGCTGCGGTTCTCGCGCATCACGTAGCTGAACTTCATCAGCGTCTCGTCCCGCAGCGCGCGGCGCAGGTCGCCGTCGAGTTGCACGGTGTTGCGGTTGTTGCGGCGGCGCTGGCCCTGCTCGCGCATTTGCTGCAACTCCGCTTTCTGCTCGGGCGTTTTCTGATCATCCGGCACCGCGTTCAGCGCCTGGAAACGTTCGCGGCGTTGTTGGAAATCATGTTCCTCGCCCGCGTCGCGCGCCATGACCACGAAGGCGTTGATGTCTATGCCGTCCACGTCGCGCGTCTGGAGCCATTGGCCGACGAAGTTTTCCACGAGCGACTCGGAACGTTTGTCGGCGAGCAGGCGCTGCACTTGCGCGTCGAGGTTCTTCCGCAGTTCGTGGCGCTCGGCGAGGCGGAACAATTCCTCATCCGGCATGGTGGACCAGAAGAAGTAGGAGAGGCGCGAAGCGAGGGCGTGCTCGTCGAGAAGCGCGGGCGTCCCGCCCGCCCGAACTACGGATGCCCCCGACTTTTCACTCGTGCCGCCGGGTTCGCCAGGCGGGCGGGACGCCCGCGCTCCAGCCGCTTCCACATCCTCGACGCGAAATAAAAAATTCGGCGACGCCAGCACCGGGACGATGGCCTGCGCGATGCCGTCCTCGAAGCGTTTGCCGGGCTGCTGATAGACGCTCTCCGCGAGATTGACGAGGCGTGCGACACTGCGCTCATCCACCGGGCGGCGATACGCGCGCTTGAGAAAACGCTCCACCACTTCGCGCGCATACTCACGGCGCTCAGTCACATCCGCAGGCGAATCCTTGGTGAAGAACAATTCAAAATTCTTCGGGCGCACCCAGTGCTTCTCGTCCAGCGGTCCCTGCACGCGCACGTTGGTAACGCGCAGGTCGAGCGAGTTTTTTTTCTGCGCCACGGGCGTGAGCGGTTCCAACTCGAAGGCCAGCGCGTGCTCGCCCGCCGCCCAGTTCGTCTCCACCTCGAACTTGAAACGCTGGCCCGCGTGCCAGCCCATTTCCTTGCGCCACAGTTCGGTCCCGTCGGCTTTCAAGACCAGATTCGCGCGGCCCGGATCGAAGTCGAACTGCCCGAGCACTTCGAGTTCGATCACCAAACGATACTGCCCCGCCTGCGTCGCCTTGAAGGCGTGGTGCAGTTTCGTCTCGTCGTAAAAGCTCACGTGCTCGCCGGTGCCCTTGCCTTCCGCCTTGCGAAACTCCGCGCCGGAAATCGCCGTCTCCGCCACGATCCACGGCTGACGCGGCACCGCGCTCGCGGCGACCTGCTCCGCAAGCTGCATGTATTTCTCCAGCAGCAACGGCGACGTGCTCAACACATCCCCGATGTTGTCGAAGCCGTAGCCCGTGTCGTCGGGCGGCAACTCCTCTTCCACGCGAATGTCGTGGCCCGTCAGGTCGCGCACGGTGTTGCGATACTCGATGCGGTTCAACCTTCGCACGGTCACGCGGCCGGGGTCGGGATTCGCGGGGTCGAGTCCGAAGGCGGAATGCTTGATCCACTTCTCCAGTTGCGCGAGTTGCTCCGCCGAGGGCTTTGGCTTCTTCTCCGGAGGCATCAGCCCGGCGCGCACGTTCTTCAACACCTTCGACCACAACTCAGGCTTGAGCAGCTCGGCGTCGCTCTTGAATTCATCAAAGCTCACGTCGCCCTTCTTCGCGCCGTCCGCGTGGCAGTCGGAGCAATATTCTTGGAGGATGGGCTGGATGTCCTTGCGGAAGGAAGCCGCCGCATCCGCCGCGCGTAATAACGAAACCGACAGAGAAAATGTCAGCAGCGCGGCCAGGGCTGGCCAGCGAATTCCAAATTGTCGTATGCGCTTCATGGTGATGGGAACTGCGGCATTAAATTTCAACTTCGTGCCGCTGTCGAGCGTAGTGGTAGTGGGGCAACCGTCCCGGCTGAAGAACCACCAGCCGGGACGGCCAGTGGACTGCGGCAGGCGAGACGCCTGCCCCACTACGATTTGGCTGTCTCACTTCAGTCATGGCGCCGGAGTTGTTGCGGCAGGCGCATTCGTGTTGCCTCGCCGAAACCCGCCCCGCTGCGACTGGCTCACAAACGTCGCGACATCCTTCGCCGCCTTCGTCTCCACGCCGGGCTTCTGCATGAAACCCAGATCGCGAAACCATTCGATGTAACGATCCTGCCACGTCCCGAAGGGAATGCCGTTGCGATGCGTCAGTCCGCCACTCATGCGGCTGCCGTCCGGCAACGGGTCGCCGGGGTGACGCCCATGGCCGTAGATGTGCATCTCCACGTTTGGAATGCCGGCGTTCAACATGGCGGTGAAATACTCGTTCGCCCAAATCGCATGGACGCGATCCCCGGCCCCGGCGCAGGTGATGAACGCGGGCGGCGTGTTCTTCGGAATCGCCGGCGTCGCCCCGCGCGTGAACGGCGTGGGACCGGGATACACGATGCCCACGAAATCCGGCCGCGAAGAAATTCCCGCCAGCGGATCGCCCGCGAGGTTGTTCGTCTTGTCGAACTCCTCGAACTGGATCGCCGCCGGGGACGACAACTCCGCGCCCGCCGAGAAGCCCATGATGCCAATCTTGTTCGGGTCAATGTTCCACGCTTTCGCATTCGCCCGCACCAGTCGGATGGCCTGCAATGCGTCACGCACCGCGTCCGCCTTCGCGTCGTAACCGTCGGCGCGGAGGCGGTTGCGCAGGATGACGGTGTTGATGCCGAAGTTGAAAAAGTAGGGAACGAAGTCCGCGCTCTCCGTGCCCACGTTCAGCGTCTTATGTCCGCCGCCCGCCGCGAGAATGATCGCCGCGCCCGTGTTGATCCCGCCCTCGACCGTATGCACCTCGATGGACGGGTTGTGGATGTTCGTGATCCAACTGATGCGGCCCGGCACCGCCTTGCTCACGTTGTAATACTCCGCCTCGCGCACGCGCTCCGCCTTCAGGAACGGCGAGCCGGGCGGATAAAGCGGCACCACCACGCCGCCTTGCAGGATCGGCTGCGGCGCATACGGCGCGTCATTGGTCGGCCCTGGTTTTGGGATGCCCAAAGGAATGAGTGCGGTCGGTGTGGCGGACTGCGCGGCCACGTTCGTCGCCGACAGCAGAAACGCAAAAACAACGGACGCGATCGGAACAGAGAATCGAGAGAAACGCATGGCTCGCTTCACGGACGCGCCGCGCCAGCGTCAGGTTTCAGGACAACTACCGCCGCTCATTCAAGGCCTGCGCGGCCTCACGACGCACGCGCGCCTCCGGGTCGGTTTCCGCGACGTGTTTCAACCACTCGATGACCGCGGGGTCGGTCTTGTAGCCGCTCAAGGCATCTGCCGCCCGCTCGCGCACCAACGGATCCGGGTCCGACAGTCCATGCACCAGCGGCAGCTTCATGCTGGGATCCGTCGAACCGTCGAACGCCTCAAACACCCGCGCCCGCTCGCGCGGATCTTTGGAAGCCTGCACATACTGTGCGAGCGCCGCCGTGGCCTCCGGCGCGCTGTCCCCGGCTTCACGCAACACCTCCACCGCCAGCAACCGCTCGTCCAGCGAACTGTTCGCATCGAGAGCACGGGCGCGCGTGGCCGTGCGGCGCGCATCGGTCATTGGCCCCTCGCGCAACGCCTCCTCGGCCTTTTCGCGCACATCGCCGTCGGCGTCCGTGCGCGCGAGATTCCACAACAGGCTCTCGACCTGAGGATCGCTCACCGCGCCGCGCAAGTTTTGCACGGCGCGTTCCCGCACGTTCGCATTGGGATCGCTCGTGGCCAGTTTGATCATCGGTTCGCGCAAGAGGCTGTTGGTCGCGCTGCCGAGCTGTTGCACCAAATCTTCGCGCACCCCGTTGTTAGTAGCGCTTTGCAGCCAGGCGAGCGTGTGCTGCATCATCGCCTCGCTCAAAGCTCCGTTCCGGCGAAGCAGGCGCAAGGCTTGCAAGCGGTCCCGGTCGCTCGCGCTCAGATCCATCACCTTCTGCTCAAGTTCCGCGCGCTTGTGCGCCGCGAGCGGGAGTTGTCCGCGCGACATCAGGTATTCCGAAGACTCTGTGAGTTGCGCCACCGCTTTCTCCAGCACTGCGACGCGCCCGTTCATTTCTTCATCCGTCACCACGACGGCTCTCGTCGCTCGCTCGCGCCGCGGCGTGTCGCGCGCCGGTGCGGCGTCAGGCTCCGCCGACGGACTCGGTTGCTCCCGCCCCGCCGCCGGCACCTGCTGGCGCAGCTCGCGAATGACCTGGCCCTGCCACAAGGCCAAGGCGGTGATGGTCAGCAGACAAATTCCGACTCCAATGCTTCTCCACATAAAATGTTCTCCTGGTTTCCGTTTCAACGCCCGCAACTTAGTTCAACGGTGCTTACGTGAACCTTACGCGGCGTGCATCCGAACACTGTTCTTGGTAGTGGGACCGGCGCCCTCGCCGGTCAGGAGTCTCGCAGGCGCCCTCGCCTGTCGTTCTGCGGGCGGGGGCGCCCGCGCGACTCACGACAGCCGGGGGCGGCTGTCCCACTACCAAGAACAGTGTTCGGATGCGCCCCCTTACGCGGCGGAGGTTTCATTCCGCTTACTCAGGCGTGCGGGAAACGAGACCGTCATGCGAAACAATTCCGGCGCGACGAGTTCCGCGCGCACGGCCGCGTCGAGCGCGTCCGCGTAGGCCTTCACCAAGGCCAGTCCCACGCCGCAATGAGTTCCGTCCGTGCGCGCGGGGTCTTTGCGCCAAAGCGGTTCAAAAATGTGCGGCAGGTCGTCCGGCACCAGCGACTGCTGCGTGTTGCTCACGATCACACGGATCCATTCACCCTCGCGTTGAACAGCGTACTCGATCGCGCCACCCGGCGGCGCATGTTCCACGGCGTTGTCGAGGATGTTGAAGAGCAGCGCGCGCAGGAGCGTGGGATCGGTCTCGATCACGGCGGAAGAATCTGCCGCGCCTCGGACTCCCAGGTTCTTCGCGGCCCAGCGCGCACGCAGCGCATCAGCCAACTCACGAGTCACCAGCGCCACGTCCACCGCGCCGAGCTGCATTTGCGCGCGACAATTCTCAGCGCGCGCCAGCGCCAGCAGCACGCGCACGAGGCGCTCCATCTGCTGCGCAATCGCGTTGGCTTTCAGCGCCAGATCGATCGTGACGGCCGGATCATCGCGCCAGCGCAAAGCCACATCCGTCAGCGCGCGCAGTTCCGCGATGGGCGTGGCAAGTTCGTGCGCCGCATCCGACGTGAACCGTCGCTCGCGTTCGAAGGCGGATTGCAGATGTTCCAAGACGCTATTCAACTCCGTCGTGATGGGACGCAACTCCTCCGGGATTTGGTCGGTGCTCACGCGCTGCTCCAAGGACGTGGAAGAAATACCGGTGACCTCGCGAGCCAAGGCGTGCACGGGTTGCAGACCGGCCCCAACCGCGCGCCGCACCACGAACCACATGAGCGCGAGCAACCCAAGCGCCCCACCGCCAGCAGCAAGCAAAACCGTCAGCCAAGTGCGATCCAGCCGGGCACGGTCGCGCGCGAAGATGACCAGCACATCGTTTGCGCCATCGTCCGCGAATCGCAGCGCGACCGCGCGCCCCGACCACTCGCCCGGCAGCGTCACATTCCAGAACAGCGGCCGGGAGGCCACGTCTGACGGCGGCGTGAATAACGCGGTGCCGAGGGAGGGCGAGCGCGCGAGCACCGTGCCGTTCCCAAGTGCGACTTGAAAATATTCCGCGCCCGCCCCCGGTTGAAATTCCGGCAGAGACGCCTCCGTGAATTGCAGGTTCACGCCGCGGCGCGCCGGATCGGCGAGTGTCGTCAACGCGCGCGCCTTCGCCAGGAGCGCGTAATCGAACTCCGCCACCAACAACCGATGCAGCGCCGGCAGGACCACCGCCCCGACCAAAATCACCAGCCCGGCGAGACCGCTGATCAATCCAAGGGCCAGCCGCTGACGAATGGACTTCATGCCGCTTGCAGCACGTAGCCCAGGCCGCGCCGCGTGTGAATGAGCGGACCGCACCCCGCCGATTCAATTTTCCGGCGCAGCACCGAGATGGCCGACTCGACGGCGTTGCTGAACAAATCTTTTTCGTCGGAGTAAATGTGTTCCTCGATCTCGGTGCGCGAGACGACTTCACCCACGCGCTGCGCCAGAAACTCCAGCAGCCGATACTCGCGCGGCGTCAGCGCCAGCATTTCCCCACGGCAGTTCACCGCCCGCGCCGTCGTGTTGATCTCGAGTTCGCCAATGCGGACGACGGGGTTCTTCTTCTCGTAACGCCGACGCACCAGCGCCTCGACGCGCGCCAGCAGTTCATCAAACGCGAACGGCTTGGAGAGATAATCATCCGCTCCCGCGCGCAAGCCGGCGACCCGGTCGTTAACGTGATCCTTCACCGTGAGCATTAACACATGAGTGGCGTTACCCGCATCCCGCAGTTTTCGCAGCACGGTCAGCCCGTCCATTTTGGGGAGCATTACATCGAGGATGACCAAATCGTAGCTGCCCTCGCGCGCCCGCCACAGCGCGTCCTCGCCATCGCCCGACACATCCACCGCGTAGCCCGCTTTGCGCAGCCCGAGCGCGATGGTCGCCTGCAACCGTGCTGAGTCCTCGACGAGCAGCAGGCGCATGGCTCAATCGCGCTTTTCGATTTCGAGAATTTTGCCGCGCGGCGAAAGCGTCACTTCTCGTTTGCGCCCGTCCGTGGTGACTTCAATGTGATAGGTCACGCGAATGTCCGTGCTCTTCTCGGAGCGTTTAATCTCGCCCTTGGGAAAAGCGCGACGAAACGACTTCATCACTTTCTCCGGCACCTGATCCTGCCGGAGTTCCTCATCGATTTCCACCACACCGACGTCCGCGGTCACGTCCGTGCTGATGTGGCGTCCGTCTTTCTTCAACTTCACTTCGTAACGCTGCTCATCTTCATCCCCTTCGCGATGGCCGCCCTGAATTTGCGCGTCCGGAAAATGTTTTGTGATGAGACTGCGCACCCACTCGGGCAAGGGACGCGCCGGCCGGTCCTCGGCCCGCGCCGGCCCCCAGACGAGGAGAACCACCGCCGTGAAAATCGAAGCCCAGGCAATTTTTCGATGATTGATCATAATGACGCGCACGCGGGGCGCGAGCGAAGCCTAGCCTAGCGGGCGAACCTTACCGCAAGGTTATCGTCCTCACGGGCGCATCCGTCCACCGTTGGCCGCCGCCTCGCCACCCAACTCCTCAATCTCCCCCGCCAAGCGCTCCGCCTGCTTCTCCAATTCCGTGCTCTCCCGCTCCAACACCATCGCCCGCTCCGCCGCGAGTTCATCCAGCACGCCCGGCTTCCGCTCGCTCAGTTGGCACAACTCGTAGTCGGGACTTTCCCGCAGCCGGTTCAGCGCCTCAATGACACTCATGATTTCCAGTTGCAACGTCTGATGCAGCCGCCGCAACTGCGCCAGTTCCACCCCGTCGCTGAAATCCAGACCCGCCCAGCCCTGACGCAGGATGAAGCCGTGCGGGTCGTCTGCGATCTCCCGCAGCGTGCCGATGTCGCCGTTGTCCTTGGCGCGATGTTGGAGTTCACGCTTCAGCGTGCTCCGGAACAAGCTGAAGCTTGAACTCCAACCGCTCCTCGTAATCCCGGTCCGACTGCGCCTTGGCTTCTTCTCCCTCTCCGCATCCGATGGGGAGAGGGTCGGGGTGAGGTGGCCTGCTGCGCTTCCTCGTCCCCGCCGCGCACGAACGCATCCAGAAACTTCTTCGGGTAATCCACGATCAGTCCCGCTATGGCGGGATCACGCTTCTGGTCATGCTCGCGCAACTCTGCACCCAACGGCTCGGTAATTTGCGCATACAGCCCGAAGTCAAGGGCTTCTACGGGCCTGCCGATGACAAGTTTGTGGCACATACAATTGCACATTGCCAAACTGAAGGCGGGCGGATAAGGGTAGCCCCCGTTTACCGCAAAGATGTCAGCCGCGACGAAAACTCCTGAAGCCGAAGGGCTGGATGTGGTGCTGGTGGGGTCGTTCAACCCCGCCATTTTCCACCCCGAATGGTTCTTCCGGCAAGGCATCGTCACCGAACAGGACGCCAAGGAGGCCAAGGTTCAGGACGTGAGTGGGGAAATCACCATCGTCCAGATTGGCGGCATCCTGATCCAGTGTGTGAGCGACAGGTTCAGCCTCGGGACGAAGAACATCTCGAATGCGGAACGAATGCAGGACTTAATTCGACAAACCTTCGGCCTGCTGTCGCACACGCCAATTACGGCCTGTGGCATCAATCCGCATGTCCACTACCTCGTTGGCAACGATGCTTACTGGCACAAGATTGGCCACACTCTCGCCCCCAAGGAGTTGGTCTGGAACGAATTGCTGGAGAATCCAGGGATGCAGTCGTTGACCATCAAAGCTCCGCGCAAAGGTGATTTCCCCGGCGAAATCAACGCAACCGTGGAGCCTTCGGTAAAGCATCCGCCTGGAGTTTTTGTGAAGGCGAACTACCATTACGGCATCCCCCGTGACGCCATCCACGCCGGAGCTGCTGAACTGGTGTTGAAGTTCATCGAGGCCGAGTGGAAGACGGCGTGTGGCATGGCGCGGAAAGTCGCCGAGCAGATTTTCACTAAAATTAAACCAGACCATGAGTGAAGCATCATCAACCTTGAATATCCCGTTCAGGTGGGCCGCGAAGGAGAAGCGCGGTGACGAAGTGCCCCCAACAGGCTTCTTTCTTTTTCAGCATTCTCAGGAGGAGGAAGGGCGCGTCGTGCTGCGAGGCCCTGCCGAAAAGCGGGAGACTGTCGCTGAAGGCCACGCCGCCGTAGCCGACTCATCCGTAACTAGCACGGGCGAGAAAAGTTCATCACCCCCCAAATCAGGCCGTGTCCCCCAGACGAGACTCCTCCGCAGTCAGTCTGACCAGCGCTACATCCTGCTCAAGAAATACGAAGGGTTCGTCACCGCTCGCGGGGAGGACAGTTTTTCGGCGCGGCTGTTTGAGAACAACAGCGATTATCCGGTGGTTGAGGCGGAGTTCGACTTGGAAGAGCTTTCCGAAACCGACCGCGAACTGGCCGTCGAAGGAGCGCCGCTGGTGTGGACGATTGGCTACGCTTACGCAGGCAGCACCCGGAAGCGGGAATCTCTGATTTACCTGCGCCGACTTCCGGCGTGGAACGACAAGGAGCTTGAAAAAGGCCGGTCGGCAGCGGATGACCTGACCCGTGCCATCCAATGGGAATAACCTGACAGTTGCCCCCGGTTCGAGAGAGCTGGAGGTGTCTGTATTCGGGCCGGGGTTTGGGGAATGTATTCTCCTGCACCTCGGTGGTGGCAACTGGGCGGTCATCGACTCCTGTCTCGACGCCACCACCAAGCAACCCGCCGCTCTGCAATACCTGAGCAGCCTCGGCGCGAATCCAGCGACATCCATCCAACTTGTCGTCGCCACCCATTGGCACGACGACCATGTGGATGGCATCAGTCGGGTTTTTGAAACGGCAACCAGCGCCATTTTTGCCTGCACGAGCGCGGTGAAAGAGCCGGATTTCAAAGAGGTCTTGGCGGCGTGGACTGGGACGCGATTTCTGCCGGGAGGTTCCGGGGTCGATGAGCTTCACAGCATCATGGCTGAGTTGAAAAATCGGACGACGGACTCCCGCTGTATTGCGCCAAAGCTCGCTATCGCGGGCAGGGTGCTGTGGCCAATTAGCGGTAAGCCAGACCCATTGGAGATGTCCATCAAGTGCTTGTCGCCTTCGGACGCAGCGGTGCTGGCAACCATCAGTCGGCTGAAGGGTGTGGCTCCGGCTTCCTCCAAGATTCGGCGTCGGCTTCCTCACCTGTTGGAAAATGACACCTCAATAGTCTTGAGCGTCGAAGCCGCAGGACATCGGATCTTGTTGGGCGGGGATTTGCATGTGAAGGCTGACCGGTCACTCGGCTGGCTCGCCATCGTTGATGACCATGTCGGCGTGGATGCCCGGCATCATACTTTCAAGGTGCCACACCACGGCTCCCCAACGGGCCACCACGAAGAAGTCTGGGACAAGATGGTGGCAGATCAAACCTGTGCGGTCATTACACCCTTCGTAGGCGGCAGTGTCCGCCTGCCGTCCATCAATGATTGTCAGAGAATCCTCTCCAAAACACAGAACGCTTACCTCTCAGCGCCCCCGCTTCCTGGGAAGTTCCGGGATGCCAACAAAGCTGTGGAACGGACGGTGCAGGAAGCGACCCGCTCAGTTCACTTCGTACCGGGTAAGTATGGTCATGTCCGGCTGCGAAAAGATCTGCTTGAAGCTCCTGACGCACCCTGGCGGGTCGAACTGTTCGGTTCCGCCGTGAGCATGGCTGATTACGTGCGGACCACGAACTGAAATGCGGCGGCAAAATCTCCTGTCCCGCCCGGCGGGCTGGCGCGGCGTCCGGCTGGGCCGCTCCGTGCCCGTTGCGCCCGCGTGGTGGGGCGAAACTCCGTCGAGCCGATACTGCCCCGACTCCGAGTCGGGGTGCGAGCACCGCGAGCCTCTGCCGGTGAAGCCCGCCTGCCAGAGGGATGCTCACTCCGCCCGCCTCGCTGCGCTCCAAATGGGACTCGACAGAGTCTCAGCCCACCGGGGACACCGCGCGCCCGTTCACACCCGCGAAGGCCATCAATCCAGGCCCAGCCAGATTTTCACTTTTTCTTCCACGGCTTTCAGTTGGGCGGGATTCAGCACGGTACGGCGGCGAATGAGTTTCACGGCGGGGACGGTGTAGAGGCTTTGCGCGTCGAAGCCGCCTTCGTCGAGGCCGGAGACGCGCAGCGGCACTTCGTAGCGGGAACCGCGTAAGGCGGTGGTGTGATAGACGACCGCGATCAGAACCCGGTCTTCGTCCGCAATGTCGCAGCCGAGCACGAGGGCGGGGCGGACCTTGGCGGCCATTCCGAAATCGATCTGCCAGACTTCACCGCGTCTTGCGTTTGGCATACTCGGCTTCCCGCTTGTCGAGGGCGCGGGCACCGGCAGTGGCGAGTTGCATCAACTCGTCGTCGTTCAGGCGATCATCAACTACTTGCGTTTGCAGCCAGCGGACCAGCTTGATCTTCTGGCGATCCGGCAAGCGGGTGCAGGCTTGTTTGATTTCGGCCACCGTGCTCATGGCGTGAAATTAGGCGGCCTGAGTTTTAGCGTCAATCTCGTGGTCACGCAGTCACGCAGCCCCGTCCGAAGCGACAGAAACGCGCCGGCCCAGCGGCGGCAAAATCTCCTGTCTCGCCCGGCGTGCTGGCGCGGCGTGCCCGCTGGCCGCTCCGTGCCCGTTGCCCCCGCGTGGTGGGGCGAAACTCCGTCGAGCCTCTCCGATGAAGCCCGCCCGCCAGAGGGATGCTCACTCCGCCCGCCTCGCTGCGCTCCAAATGGGGTTCGACCGAGTCTCACCCCACCGATTCAGATTCCGGGCAGGAATGAGCGCGTACCTGAACTGGATCGCGCTCTTGCCTGACAGGCAAAGACCTTTCCCCGATCTCAAGCACGCGGTTTGTCCTGAATTTTGCCTGTGACTTGAGGAACGAGCTTTGGATGCAAACTATTCGGCTGCTTTAATTCGCTGACTTCACTGCGGCTGCGTTCGTGGACGCCGCAGGCTGCCGGAACGACCGCTCCACCGCATCCTCCGGATCAGTGGACACCGGCTGGTCGCGCCAGAGCCAGCGCATCATCTCCGGGAAAATCGCGCCACCCTGCTTCTGCCCGTGATTGCCGATGCCCCAGGCGTAATTCACTTCGTAGCCCTTCTTCGTCAACGACTGCATCAGCCGCACATTCTGGAGGAACCAGTCGTTGTTCGGACGGCCGGGCCGGCGGTTGTCGTTGCGCCCGTCCTGCAAAAAAATCCGGATCGGCTTCTTCTCACTCTCCGCCACCAGCTCGGGGAAAATATGCCCGCCGCGGATGTCCGTGAAGCTGCCCACGAAGCTGATGACCTTCCGAAAATCATGGGGCCGAAACCACGCCGTGGTGAACGCCGCGATGCCGCCTGAACTCGATCCCATGATGCCGTGCAACTCCGGGTCCGGCGAAATGTTGAACTCCTTTTTCAGCGCGGGCATCAGTTCCTCCACGATCAGCCGCGCATACTTGTCGGTCGGCGGATCATACTCGTTCTTTCGATTCGCCGTCCGGTCTCCCCAGTCGCGCGCATTCGGCTCCGGCTGGTCGGGCAGCCGGCCCGGATTGATGAACACTCCCAGCATGACCGGGATTTCACGGCGGAAGATCAGGTTGTCCAGAACATGGTGCGCCTGCACGTCGCCTGGCTCGGCCTTCATGGCGTGGCCGTCGTTGAAAACCATCACCGCCGTCGGCTGCGCTGGGTCGTATTGCGCCGGGACATAAACCCAGTACGTGTGCGTCGTGCCGGGAAAAACGCTGCTCGGAATGACCTTCGCCTCGGTGAACTTTCCGTTCGGCACGCCGTCGCGCGGCTTGGAATCCGGCCCCAGCGTGTAGAAGACATCGTTCGAGTTCGGCGGGCCGCCGCGTCCGCCGCGCGCCGGGGCGTTGGTCGCTACCGCCACCGCTGGCGCGACCGTTTGGGAAAAGAGCGGCCACGTGACCGACCAAACCACCACGAGACCGACGACGACGTTTTTCATAAAGGATGCTGCCGACCACGGACGCGCCCGCCGCCCGTCCCGTTACCAGACTTTTGCGCGTGCCGACGCGAACGAGGAGAGGTCCGGCTTCTCTGGCCAAAATTCTTTCTGGGTTGTCGCCCGCGTTCCGCCCCCGCTACTCTCGCCGCGTTCAGAAAAACAAAGCGAAGAAGACACACTCAATGCCCGCCCCGGACAACCGCACTCACGAAGTTACGTTCTGCAGCCGCGTGGCGGGCTGGGCCAACACGCTGTTTGCCGCTCACCCGGAATGGCCCTTCCGCAAGGCGGAGATCGAGAAATCAAAGGACATCAAACGCAAACGCTCCGACCTTCGGATCGAAGGCCAGGGCGGAAAGTTGATTCTTGCCGGTGAAGTGAAGATGCCCGGCACGAAGGCCGGACTCAGCCCCTACCATCCCGGACTGGTGGACGACGCAGCCTCCAAAGCTGACAACGCCGCCGCCGAATTTTTCTTCACCTGGAACGTCAACGACTTCGTTCTTTTCGACCGCAAGAAGTGGCATCTCCCCATTTTGGAACGGCGCGTGAAAGAGTATCGGCTTGGCCTCGATCTCAGCGAGCCGGAAGACGTGGACCGACCGGAAGTTGAAACGGCCATCAAAGGATTCCTCGCCGATTTCTTTGGCGAACTCGCAGCCATTCTGGCCGGTGCCCAGCCGGAATGGGGCATGCGGCTGGACGAATGGTTCATCCGCGCGTTCGAGAGTCATGTTTCCTGGGCGGTGAAACTCACTGCGGAATCTCTGTGGGCAAAATCCAGCGCCGACAAAACCTTTGATCACCAATTGCAGGAATGGCTCGGCAAAGAGCAAGGCTGGCAGTTCACCCGCAACGATCCGAAACAGTGGCGCGACATTCTCGACCGCGCCGCCCGGACACTGTGCTACGTATTCGCCAACCGTCTCATCTTTTACGAGTCCGTTCGCGTGAAGTTCACCGAACTGGCACCGCTGAAAATTCCCAAGGCTGTCACGTCTGCCGCCGATCTTTACGGGCATTTCCAAAAGACTTTCCAGAAGGCTGTCGAAGCCACGGGTGATTATGAAACGCTGTTCTACCCTTTCGAGAAGGACTGGGCCGGGCCGCTTATTTTTGAGCACGCCGATTCAGCGGAAGCATGGCGTGCGGTCGTTCAGAATCAGGAACCGTTCAACTTCAAGCTGATCCCGACGGACATTCTGGGCGGCATCTTCCGGCGCATCATTGATCCCGCAGAGCGCCACAAATTCGGCCAGCACTACACCAATGAAGACCTCGTGGACGTGGTGAACGCCTTCTGCATCCGCCGCGCGGAAGACAATGTGCTCGACCCGTCCTGCGGCTCCGGCAGTTTTCTGGTGCGCGCCTATCATCGCAAGGCGTGGCTCAAGCAGGACAAACGACACACGCACGCCGGCGTCACGCACCAAGACAGGCTCGGGCAAATCTATGGTGCGGACATTTCCCTGTTCGCCGCACATCTCGCCACGCTGAACCTTGCGGCCCGCGACATTGGCGACGAGGAAAACTATCCGCGCATCCGGCGCGGCAACTTCTTCGAGATCGCTTCGGACGTGGCGAACAAGAAACCGTTCTGCATGTTGCCGCAAGGCTTGCAAGGCGAGCGAGCGCCGGGACCGGTTCCGCTGCCGCCGCTCCAGGCCATCGTCGGCAATCCGCCTTACGTTCGGCAGGAACTCATTCCCCGGCGCGGACAAAAGGGCGTCAAGCGCATGGAGTCGAAGGAAGACTTGCTGGAGTTCTGCGCCGCCGCCTGGCCGCGCTTGAAATTGAGCGGGCGCAGCGATCTGCACTGCTACTTCTGGCCCGCATCCACGCGCTTTCTCGTGGAAGGCGGCTGGTTCGGCTTTCTCGTTTCGTCCAGTTGGCTCGACGTGGAATATGGTTTCGCTTTGCAGGAATGGGTTCTGACGAACTTCCGCATCCACGCCATTCTGGAGAGCAATGCCGAGCCGTGGTTCGAAGACGCGCGCGTCAAAACGTGCGCCGTCATCCTGCAACGCTGCGTTGATCCGGTCGCGCGCGCCGCGCAACTGGTCAAGTTCGTCCGTCTTGATGCGCCGCTGAAAGACATTCTCGGCGAGCGGCCAGACGAGAACGGACGCCAGACCGGGGCCGAAACATTCCGCGACGAAATTCTCGCCTGCAAAAAGAACGCGACGCGCGAGGGATGGCGCGTGGTGGTGAAACAGCAGCGCGACTTGTGGGAGGACGGATTGCGCGCAGGCCGTCTCTTCGCGATGCAGAAGCAGCGCGACCTGGCCGAAGGCGTCGTGAACAAAGCGGGTGCTGAGGAAGGTGACGACGAAGCGGAGTCCAACGGTTCGTTTGATGAGAACGGCAACGGATACCTACATGAAGACCCCGTTGCTTACGGCGCGACCTATGGCGGCGGCAAGTGGGGCAAGTATCTCCGCGCGCCCAATCTGTACTTCCGCATCATGGAGCGCTACGGCGAGCGGTTTGTGCCGCTTGGTGAAATCGTTGGGATTCGACGTGGCATCACCAGCGGTTGCGACGCCTTCTTTATGCCGCGCGATGTGAGCAAAGAGTTTCTTGAAAAGTATTCCAAACTCGACTGGCTCAATGCGCCCGTGATGACGCACTGCAAGCGGGCCGAGGTGGAATCACACAAGGTGAAGCTGATCGAAGCTGGCGATGGAACGGTGCATCCTGTCGAGGCAAAGTATCTTGCACCGGAACTCCACAGCTTGATGAGCGTAAGTCGTCCTCTAATTTCGGGTGCTGAACTAGACCGGCAAATCCTGCTGGTGTCCGCGCCAATGCACGAATTGAAGGGAACGTACGTCCAAAAATATCTGCGTTATGGCGAGAAGACGACTTTCGCCTCCAAAAAAAGCAAGTCTGTCCCCGTGCCACAGCGCTCAACCTGCCAGGCGCGTGAGCCGTGGTACGATTTAACCCGCACGCGAAGTGGCCATCTCGTTTGGTCGAAGTCACAGCAATACCGGCATGTCGTAGTCTTCAATCGCAACCGGCTGATCGTGAACTGCAATCTTTACGACCTGACACTGGTCGATGAATCGCTCCCACCGGAAATTCTCGCTGCGGTTCTCAACTCAACCTTGGTTGGCCTTATCAAATTTTACTTTGGCCGTTTCGCTGGGACGGAAGGAAATCTCAAAACGGAAGTCGTGGACGTGAATCTGTTGGAAGTGCCCGACCCGCGCCACATCACCAAAGCCGTCGCAAAGAAATTGCAGGATGCTTTCACCAAGCTCTGCCAGCGCGACACGCGACCGATGGTGGAAGAAGAATTCATGGAATGTCACTCGGCGGAGCGCGCGAAGAAGCTGGCCGAGAAGCCCATCGGCCTGCCCACGGAATTGCAGATGCCCGACCGGCGCGCTCTTGACCTGGCCGTGTTTGAATTGCTGGGCGTTACCGACGCGACGGAGCGAGAGACGTTGTGCAATGAACTTTACCGCGAGACTGCCGCCCACTTCCGGCAAATCCGCGTAGTGGAAATCCAGAAACAGGAACAGCGCGGACGCAGCGAAGGCCGCGCCTTCCGCACCGACGAACTCGCCTCCGACCTTTGGGATTCCCTGACCGGCGAAGACAAGCAACCGCTCGGCGAATGGCTGGCCGCGCAAGTTGCTGAAGGCGGGACGCACGTCATCCACGAAGGACAGGCCAGCCTGCCGGACGCCAGCGACTTCCTCGACGCCAATACTGTCTTCTTCAAGCAATCCACCGGCGGCAAAGCTCTTGCGAAATCACTCTCCCTGCCCTCGCGGGATCACGCTGAGATCATTTTCACCTTGTCGCAACTTGGCATTCACGGCGCCCTCCGCCTGCCCAAGACCCAAACAGCGGCTCAGAAGCTCAAGGAACACCTCGCTACGAGGCTGGCCTTCATCACCGAGAAATCCAACCACCTCGCCCAAAGCCGCACCAGCGACGCCCGCAAGGCGGATGAATTGGCCGGACTACTCCGCCATTGGTGGACACACGGCAAACCAACCAGAGTCGCGAAGCAGGGAAATCACGATGCATTCTCCTCCGGTTAATCTCTGTTCGCAATCGCGTGCCTGCCTCCACCGCGTCAGAGCTTGAAGATTTTTTAGGACGGGAACCCAGGGCATTGTCCCTAGGCCATTGTCTTTCGGGCTTGCAGCCCCTCGGCGGGAGACTCGCGTTGCTTCCGCCTCCCAATCCGTGGGCATCGGTGTCCATCCGTGGTTGGAAAATTTTTCGAACACGCGGACTCGGCGGTTTGCGCTCCGATGGGGAACGGCGTGAGCAGCGGTCGGGATTGAACCCTCAGACATTCTTCAGCCGTCCCGTTGAATCGACGTGGCGTTTCAGCCTCCGTCCCCGCATTTTGGCAACAGCGATGTATTACCACGGATGGCGACTATTTGGCCGGCGCGGAGTCCTGAGTCGCGGTGAAGACGGCGAACTTCTTGTGCCCGGCGGCGAACATCCGTGGCCCGTCCTCCTCCAGCACAATCTTGTGGATGAACATCGGCGCTTCGTTCTCGCTCAGAACTTTCTTCTCCGCCGGATCGATGAACGCGATCACGCCCTTGTCTCCGCCGCCCGTGGCCAGCAGCCAGTCGCCCTTGGGATGAAAGGTGAGGAATTCGATCATCCCGTTCTTCTCCAGCTTGAGCGTGCCCGCGCTTTCCTTTTGCTCCCAGCGGAACAGGTCCACGCGCGCCTTCGCGCTCAGGCCATCGACGTTGCCGACTTGATCGATGCCGCCAGCGGCGAGCAACTTGCCATCGGGTGAAAACGCCACCGCACGCACGCCGCCGATGGAGCGGATGCGCTGCTTCCCGTCCCAGGTGTAAAGCCCCGGTGCTTCCACGGTCGCGATGGACTTCGCCGACGCCACGTCCCAGACCACGATGTGCCCGACGCGATCCGCCGTCGCGAGCAACTGGCCGTCAGCGGAAAAAGCACACGTGTAAAGCATGGAAGGGAAATTCGTTGGCGTCAGCGCCTCGTGTCCGCGCAACTCATGCTTGAGCTTCGCCGTCTCGGCGTCCCAGAGACGGCACACCATGTCATCGCCCACGCTCGCGATGAGTTTGCCGTCGGGCGACGCCTTCACATCGCGAATCCATTTGTCGTGCTTCTTGATGCTCCGCACGGCCCGGCCCGTGGCCATGTCCCACCAGATCAATTTTCGGTCGTAGCTGCCGGAGACAAGCTGCTCGCCCGCCAGCGCCAGTCCCGTGACGTAGCTGGTGTGGCCGGGCATCGCGACGGGTGAAAGCTTTTCCGCCGCACCATCGAGCGAATACACGTTGCTGTCAGAACTGCCGAGGAACACACGCTCGGACCCGGGCACGCGGGCGAGGCTGAGGAAAATGTCTTCGCGCGAAAGCTCCTTCGCGACTTTGAATTTGGGCGGGTCGATGGCCATGTCAGCGAACAGCTCAGGCCAGGACTTCCACGATCGGCTTGATGCCCGGATTCACCAGCGGGATGGGCCGTGCGCCGACGTGATATTCTTTTTCGTGATCCACGCCCACGGCGCGCAGGATCGTGGCGAACAGCCGTCCCTCGTTCACTTCGCCCTCCTCGACTTTCTTCCCGAGCTTGTCGGTCTTGCCGAAGACCGCGCCAGACTTCACGCCGCAGCCAAACATGGCCGCGCTCCACGCTGAGGCGAAATGATCACGTCCGAGACTGGCGTTGATGTCCGGCGTACGGCCGAACTCGCCCATCGCGATAACGAGCGTGTTCTCCAACAGACCACGCTGCTGGAGATCGTCGTGCAGCGCGGCCATGACGCGATCGAGTTCAGGAACCATTTCCTGGTGCGTCTCGAAGTTCTGGCCATGACTGTCCCACCACGCGCGGCTCACGCGCACGAAGGACACGCCCGCCTCAACCATGCGCCGCGCCATCAGCGCCTGCTGGCCGAACAGCGTCGGGCCATACTTGTCGCGGATGGCCGTCGGCTCTTTCGAGATGTCGAAAAGCTCCTCGCTGCTCATCAGGCCGTGGACGCGCGCGTAGGCTTGCGCGTGACTCTTCGCGGGCGCGATGTCGCGGCCTTCCATGAAGCGCAGGCTGAGCATCTCCTGCAATTGCGCGCGCGCGAAATGATCCTCCTCGGTGAGTCCGGCGGTGCGATGCAGATGCGCCGGCGTCATGTTCTCGGCAATTTTCATCGGCGCATAACGCGCGCCCAGAAAACTCGGCGTGAGTTTCGACATCTCGCGCCCTTCCGTCGCGGTGTAGAACGAAACGTAATCAGGCACCTTGCTGTCAGCACGCGCCAGTTCGCGGGCGAGAATCGCGCCCATGTCGGGATAGCGCAGGCTCGCCTCGTCGATGCGTCCGCGCATCATTAGTTCCGCCGCCTGGCCGTGGTCGGCGTTCTTCGTGTTGAGCGAACGGATGAGGCAGAGGTGCTTCAGCCGCTGCGCCATCTGCGGCATGAGTTCGGAAATGTGAACGCCGGGAATGCTCGTCGGCATGGACGCGAATGGCCCGCCCGTGATCACGCCCGGTTTCGGATCCCACGTTTCCAACTGACTCGGCCCACCCGCCAGCCAGAGCAGAATCACGCGCTTGTTCTGAGCCTTCAACGCGCTGGTCAACGCCGGCTCGGCGAAGCAATGCACCGCGCTCGACTGGCCGATGAGCGCGGCGGTGCCGGTGAGGACCGTGCCAAGAAAGGCGCGGCGACTGACGTCGTGCTCTACAGAACCACAGAAGGGCGTTTTCATATTTTTTGGAACGCAAGGTGGCGAGCCTCGCGCTGCAAGGCTCGGGTCGCAGCGCGACCCTTTCCACCTGCCTTCAATAATTAAACCGGAACTCCGTGCTCGTCATCATCGCCCACACGACTTGGCGGATCGCGTCGGTCGGTCGATCGGATCGTTGCTCCACATATTGGCGCAGCGCCTTCATCTCGGCGGGCTGCGGCGCGCGAAAGAGCATTTGTTGATAAGCGGCGCGGATCATTTTCTCCGAATCGTTGGCACTGAGCAAATCGCGGAGCAGACGATCTTCTTTCAACAACTCCTTCTCCACCTTCTCGCTGTTGCTGAACATCAACGCCTCTTCGACGCTGACTTGGAAGTCGAACGAAGGCCGCTCAAAGGAACTGGCCCAACTGTTCCCGTCCTTCTCCATGCGCTCGACGGTCGTCTCCAGTTCCGCGTGATTCGTGAACGCAGAGCCGCGTGAGGTGGCGATTTGCAGCGAGGTCCCGAACTGCCGCGGCGTGAGCGCGCGCGGAACCGCCACCGCAAACAGCGCCGGCTCGGGCCGCGGCGTGCCGGTCCACTGGCTGCTCCGCGCGTAGGCTTCGCTCAACACCAGGCCGCGAACCAATCCGCGCAAATCATAATCGCGCCGCACCAGATCGCGCGCGAGCCACGCGAGCAGCTCCGGATGGCTCGGCGTGTTCTGGCCGTGCATCTGATCCACCGGCATGACCAGTCCGTGGCCGAAGAAACGCGCCCAGACTTGGTTCACGATCGCGCGCGCGAAGAAACCGTTCTCGCCCTGCTTCAATCCCGCTTCCACCAGTTGCGCCCGGCGGCTGAACTGCGGCGCGGGCGGCGGGACTTTGTTCTTCTTCGATTCTTCGAGCAGCGACTTCTCCGCCTTCTTCGCCTTGTCGTCCGGCTCGGCGGAGTCCGGCTCAGTCATCACTTCACCCGTGATGAACATGAGCGACGCGCGCTTGGTGTCTCCGCGCTTGGGTTTGAAGCTCACTTGACCGTAATCACGCTCGCCGAGGAAATCACCGTTCTCAAAGGTGCGGCTGAAGAACGCCTTCATGCCGTAGTAATGATCCTGCTTCCAACTCAGCACCTGCGGATGATCGTGGCACTGCGCGCAACTGATGTTCACGCCGAAGAAACGCACGCTCACGTCGTTGGCGAGGCGATCCGGATTGGCGACGCGAGTTTTGATGAATTGCTCCGTGCCTTTCGTCGCACCATTCGTGGCGTCGGCGGCCATGACTTCGCGGAAAATTTTGTCCCAGCCGCGCTTCTCCTTCACCGCCCGCGTCAGGTAATCGCGGAACGCCCCGCCCTTGCCATCCATGAGCAACCAGTCGAGTTCGGCCGCCTGCTGGCGATCAAAAGCCGGCGAGGCCATCAACCGATCCACCAGTTGCCGCTGCTTGTCCTGGTCCGAAGACGATTCGTAGTCGCGAACTTCGCCCGGCGTGGGAATGCGCCCGGCGAGATCGAGCGTCACGCGCCGGATGAAATTCGCATCACTCGCGGCGCCGGCCGGCCGCACTTTCGCGTCCTGCAATTTCGCCGCGACGTAGTGATCGACGACTTCCGCAACCGGCCGGTCGGTCGCACGAAGTTTTTCCGGCGCGATCAATTCCCACCACGGCTTGAGTTCAATGGCCTCCATGGCGCCGGCCGGGAACGGCGCGCCCGCTTTGATCCACTTTTCAAAATTCGCAATCACTTCCTCCGGCAGCTTTTCCTTCGGCGGCATTTCCAGATCGGGATCGGCATGACGGAGGGCGGTGAGCAGCAAACTTTCTCCGGGCTTCGACGGCACAATGGCCGGGCCGGTGTCGCCGCCCTGGAGGGCGCGTTCTTTCGAGTCCAGCGCCAGTCCACCCTTGAACTTGGACTCCTTGGTGGAATGACACTTGTAACAATGCTCCGCGAGCACGGGTCGGATTTTCTGCTCGAAGAAACTGTCACCGACTGACGCGGGAGACACCTCCGCCGCCCGGCCGGGAAAAAACGAAACCACCGCGCCAAATGCCACAACAGCACTCGCGCGGAACAAGAACTGACTGAGTTGCCAAAGCATGTCGCTGATTGTTTCCGTGGTTCGCACAGAGACAGACGGGATGACCGGGCCGGCCATTCAGGGCTTGATGAGCCGGGGAAGCGGCCGGCGGAGGAGCGCGGACCGCCGAGTCCGCGGGTTCGTGCGGAACGACCAGAAGCTGACCACGGGCGGGAGGAGTTCACGCGGACTCGGCGGTCCGCGTTCCGATTTATTCCGATCCATGCGCGATCAAGCGGCGGGCAGGCTCTCCAGCACGCGATCCAACTGGAGCCGGTGCAGTTCCATCACGCCCTCCGTCCAGAGGACGAAGTGCGAGGCGGCAATTTTCTTTTCCAGCGGCCATTGGGCGGCGAGGCGTTGCTGGATTTGCGGCTCGGGCCAGCCGCGGGCGCGTAATCTCCCGAGTTGAGTTTCGGCCGAGCACGCGGTGCAGAGAATGGCGTCGAAGTGCGACTGCGCCTCCGTCTCAAAGAGCAGCGGGATGACGACCACGCCCAGTCCCCTGCCCTCGCTGCGCCACGCCTGCGCCTGTGCGAGCCAGCGGTCGTGAATGATCGGGTGGAGGATGGATTCCAGCTCTCGTCTTTTCTGCGGTGAGGAGAAAACCAAATCGGCGAGCGCCGCGCGGCGGAGTCGGCCCTCGCCATCGAGCAGTTCTTTTCCAAAAGTCGCAATGATGGCGGCGAGCGCGGGCTGGCCGGGCGCGACAATCTCGCGCGCAATTTCGTCGGTGTCGATCACGGGCACGCCGCGCGCCGCGAGCAGGCCAGCGGCGGTGGATTTGCCCGTGCCAATGCCGCCGGTCAGGCCAAGGAGTTTCATCACGTCCGCCGGGCCGGGGGCGCGTCAAGGCACGCGCTTGAGGCGGTAGAACTGCGAGGCACTGCCCAGCGGCAGGGTGACGGTGCTCACGCCATTACTGATCACCGGGGAGCCGGGGACGGTGCTCCAAGTGGCGGAGGAAACCGTCGGCGCGCTGACCAGCACGATGTTGGACGCGGTGCCTGGCCAGGTGACCACGAATTGTCCGCCCTGTCGCACGCCCTTGAGCAGCGGCAGCGGGGAGGGATCCACGACCGTGGTGCTGGCGGACCGCTGGTTGTTGCCGGTGTTCAGGTCGGAGGTGGTGGTGCGGACCGTGGCGTTGTAAATCAGCACGCCCCCCGTCGCCGGAGCCGTCATGTTCACGGTGAACGTGCGGCCGGCTCCGACGGAAAGGTTGTTGAAGGTGCGGACCAGTACGCCACCGCTGGGCGGCGCGGAGCTGCCGTCACCGGACACAGAGACGAAGGTCGCGCCAGCCGGAAGCACGTTGGTGACGATGACGGCGTTCGCGGTGGCGGGGCCGAAATTCGTCACGCCCACGGTGTAGCTCACCGGACTGCTCACGTTCACGGGGTCGGGCGCATCGGTCACGCTCACGCCCACGTCTGCACTGGAGACAAGCGGGCTGGAGGTCGAGATGCTCAGGCTCCAGCCCGCGAGCGTGCCGGCGTCGGGCGCGGTGTCATCCGAAATGTAGAGCGACCAGACCCCGTTCGGATCGAGGCCGATGAAGGTGGCCAGCGAAGTGTTGGTCCAGAACGTGCCCGCCGGAAACGGCGGAATGGAGTCCGAGGTCGGGAAATAATTGGCGGCGCGATAGGTGCCGTTGGTGATGGCGGAGAACTGCGGGATGGCGAACGGGGCCGCGTCATCGAACGTGAAGGTGCGGCTGTTCAAGCCCGCATTGGTGCCCGCGTCGGACATGAGCATGACGGCCAGGCCGTTCGGGCCGACGAGCAGGATGTCGAGGTCCCCCGGGTATGGGTGGGTCAGGCCGATGAGCTGCACCGTGAGCTTGTCCACCGGGCCGGGCACGCCGGCGATGGTGATGGTGGACGGATAGGGCGAGGCCGGGCCGGAAGCGGGAATGGTGATCGAGTTGGTGTTGGTGAAGCCGAGGTTCACGTTGCCGAGCACGAAATCAAACGAAACGGCGGCGACGAACAAACCGTTGTTCGTGACGAGCAGCGTGGCGGTGACGGTCGCGCCGGGCAAACCCGAGGCGGTGAAGGTGAAGGGTCGCGAGACGGAATTGCCGCCGGCCAGCAGCACGCCGTAATTTTGGATCTGCGGCACGGGATGGCTGACCCCATTGGCGTAAGAGAGACCCGCGTTGACGTTGTTCAGACTGCTGCCACTGGCGTTGCGGAGCGCAAGCTGCACGGTGACCGTCTCGCCGGGATCCACGAGGTTGTTCGTCGGGCCGCTTTCCAAGACGAGCAGGTAGCCGGCGTTGACGATGACCCCGGTGTCGCCATCGGTGATGGTGAGCGTGGCGGGATTTTGCCCCGTGATGGTGGCGCCGCCCGTGGGCTGGGAAAGGTGCAGACGCAGCGCCTCGGTGACTTCCTGCTCCGCGTCATCGACGAGGGCGATCAAAATGCTCTTGCTGGTCTCGCCGTCCGCGAAGGTCAGCACGCGATTGGTCGGGAAGTAATCAAGGAAGGCCAGCGCGGTGAAGTTGCTGGTGATCAGCCGCACCGAGACGATGCCGACCGAGCCATTCGTGCGCAGCACCGTGACGGTGGCCACGCCGGCGGATTCGTCGATGACGAAGTTGGTCGTGGCAAAGACGAACTGGCCGTTGGCGGTTTCATCGTCGATCAGGTTGAGCACCGCGTTGGTGATGCCCAGCGCGCTGGTGCCCACGGGATTGGTGAGAATGAGGAAGATGCTTTCGTTGCCCTCGATGAGCGCGTCGTCCAAGACCCGGATTTGGAACTGCCGGCTCGTCTCGCCGGGCGCGAAAGTGACAACCGCATTCGTGGGAATGAAATCAAAGAACGGAGTCGCCGTGCCGTTGGTCAGCGTGAGCACGGTGACCGAGGCAATGGTGTTGGTAGCCCCGGTGCGCGTGAGCGTGATGGTAGCGTTGCCGCCGGGCGCGTTTTCGTTGGCCGCAAAATTCGCCGAACTGAAGCCGAGCGACGCCTCATCATCCAGAATCAGGATCTCAGCGAAGGGCTGCGGGCCGGGGATGGCATTGACGAAGCCGCTGAGAAACAGGTTGATGATGCGGTTGCCGTCCAGGTTCGCGTTCGGAAGGATCGGCACGTTCAGGAAACGGCGCGTCTCACCCTCCGGGAAGATGAGCGTGGCGGCGGTGGACAGGTAATCGATCCCGGCCACCGCAGTGTTGTCCTGCGTGAACGCATCGACGCGCACCTCGCCCGTCGTGCCGCCGCGGCGGCGCACGGTGATGACGATATTCGTGCTGGTCTCGCTAGTCACGAAATGGGCGGCGCTGTATTCCAGACTGCCGGAGCCTTCAATCGAGCCCCCGTAGATGCGGCAGATGCGCTGCTTGGGTTGGCCGTCGTATTCCGTGAAACCGCCGCCGAGCACGATGCGCCGGTCGGGCTGAATGAGCAGCGCGCCGACGAAGCCGTTCGCGCCGGAGCCGAAATTGATCGTCGGGTCGGTCGCGCCGTTCGCGTCATACAGGCGCGTGATTCCGTTGCGAGTGACGCCGTTGAAGATCGTGAAATCACCGCCGATGAGCAAGCGCCCATCGACTTGGGGCGCAATGGCATAGACGGTGTTGTTCGCGCCAGAGTTCGCGCCGCCCGCGAGGAAGCCCGCGTCGAGCACGCCGTTTTTGTCCAGCCTGGCGAGGCGATTGCGCACCTGTCCGCTCACACCGGTGAAAGAGCCGCCGAAGACGATGCGGCCATCCGGCTCCACGACGAGGGAATACACGGGGGCGTTCACCGTCAGCGCGGAATCGAAGGTAAGATCAAGCGTACCATTGGCGTTCAGGCGCAGCAGGTTGGTGCGCGCCACGCCGTTGAAGGAGATAAACTCGCCCCCTACGACGATCTTACCGTCGTTCTGCAGGGCCAAGGCGTACACGGTGCCGTTGAAGCCCGCGCCGACCACGAAGCTCGTATCGACGACGCCATTCGTGTTCAGCCGCACCAAGCCAGGCCGGTTGATATTGTTGAACGTGCTGAACGCACCGCCCACCAGCACCTTGTCGTTCGGTTGCACGGCCAGGGCATACACGGGATTGTCCGCACCCGCGCCGGGATTGAAGGAGATGTCCATGGTGCCATCCGTGGACAGCCGGGCGATGCGTGAACGGTTCGTGCCGTTAATGGTGGTGAACAAGCCGCCCACCAGCAACTTGCCTTCGCTGGTCAGGGCCAGCGCACGGATGGAATCGTTCGCACCGGGGCCAATGTCGAAAGTGGGGTCGAGCACTCCACTGGCTTTGAGGCGTGCCAGACGGTTGCGCGGCACGCTGCTCACCTGGGTGAAATCCCCGGCCATGATCAGGCGTCCATCCGTCTGCCGGACCAGCCCATAAACCGCGGCGTTCGCCGACGCCAGTGAACTGAACGTGGTGTCCAACGAGCCGGCCGGAGTATTGATGGATTCATTGTCCACGATGTTCAGGATCACATTCGTGAAGGCACCCAGTCCGCCATTGACCGGATTCGACAATGTCAGTTGCAACGTTCGATCTCCATCAGGCGCCGCGTTGTCGATCAATGGAACTGTGAAGGTCCGGCTGAATTCACCGGGCAGGAATGTAAGCACTCCGTTGGTGGTGAGATAATCCACACCCGGCAGGGCAATAAGCGGCGACGTGGCGAAGGCGACCGAAACCGCCCCCGCACTGCCGCCGCTGCGCACCACCGTGATCGTCGGAGCCGAGCCGTTTTCGTCGGCCTCGTAGAATGACTGGCTGAAGGAAAGGATTCCGAAAGCATCGCCGTTTTGAATCCAGAGCGTTGCGTTGGTCCGCGCGCCGAGAGCGTCCGGTTGCGACGGACTCGACAGGCGCAGGAACACTGACTCAATTCCTTCCACCACGCCGTCCGACAGCAGCGGCACGGTGAAGGTTCGGGGACCGCTTTGTCCATCATTCCAGACCAACACGCCGTTGGTGGGGAGGTAATCGATGCCTGCCGTGGCCGTGCCGCCCGCCAGAGTCTGGAACTGCACGGTGAGCGCGCCAAGGTTGCCGCCGAGACGGTTGACCGTAATGACGGCGCTCACGTCGTTCTCGTTGTTCGTGTAGGCGTCGGTGCTGTACTGAAGGCGGCCCGCGAGGAAGTCATCGTCGATGATGGTCAGCGTGGTCGTGACCGTCGAGTTGGGTAGGCCGCCCGGCAGACTGGCTCCGCCGGTCGCATTGGTCAGCACCAGAATCACCGTCTCGTCGAACTCGACTTCTGGCCCGTTGAAAATCGGGACGGTGAAGGTGGCGTTGGTCTGTCCGGATTCAAAACGTAGCGTGCCGGTCACACTAGTGTAGTCCCCCGGACTTGTGGCCGTGCCATTGCGTGTGCGGTAAACCACGTTGACCCTGCCGGAACTGCCGTTGGTGCGGATGACGGAGATGATCGCCGCCCCCCCGTTCTCGTTCACGGTGTAACCAGCCAACGCGAAGTTGAAGGTGCCAAAGTTGAAATCGTCGTCCGCAATCGTGGCAATCGAACTATCCAGATGCCCCAGCGCGGTTCCCAGTGGAACATATTCGCCTCCCAAGGTGATGCTGCCGAAGGCATTGGTCAGACGAAGGCCAAAGGTTTCGTTGCCTTCCTGCAACGTATCGTTCAGAAGAGGGACCCCAAAATAACCCGGGCCAACAAAGCCCACGCTGCGGGGCGAGAAGGGCCGCTGGGCCAACGCGTTGACCGTGGCTGTCCATTCCGGCCACGCTTGCGTGCTGATGGCCGTCGTAAAATCAAACGGGAAAAGCGCCGTGTTGTCTTCAGAGAACGGCACAGCTTCGGCCGTGCCCAGACGCCCGTCCACGCGGCGCAAAGTGACGGTCAACGTACCGTTGTTTTCATTCGCGCTGAAGGGCAGCGAATCCGGATCGTATTCCAGATTGCCCGGTCCCGGCGTGTAACCCCCGATCACGCGCGCCACGTTGAAACGGGTGGTCTTGTCCTGGCGGGTGAACGGAGCGAAGAGGTGCCCGCCGCTGTTGTGGCCGTTGGTCCGTCCGTTGATGCTCGTGTATTTGTAGCCCAGAAAGAAGAAGAAGTTCGTGTCTGGAACGGTGGAATTCGTGGTGGTGTAATGCACTGAGAGGTTTCCGCCCATGTTCGTGAAGGAACCGCCGATGATGAGATTGCCATCCGACTGGAGACCAATCGAATTGACGAAGGACGGATTGTCGTAGCCGTAGGTTCGGGGCAGGCCGGCGAATTGATTGTAGGCCGTGTCCATGAAACTCGTGTCCAGTGAACCGCCGGTGAAGAGCCGTGCCAGGCCCATGCGCCGCGTGGTGTTGTAATTATTGAAGATGCCGCCGACCAGAACCTTGCCGTCCGGCTGGAGCGCGAGGGCATACACCGAGTCGTCAAACCCGACGCCCACGTTGTAATCCAAATCCAGCGAGCCATCGGCGTTGAGGCGCGCAATCGAACTGCGCTGCGACGTGTGATACATGTTGAACGACCCGCCGATCACCACCTGCCCGTTCGTCTGCAACGCGAGCGCGTAAATGGCCCCGTCCGCGCCCAAGCCTGGATCGAAGCCCGCGTCCAGTGCGCCCGTGTCGGTCAGCCGGGCGATGCGGTTGCGCGGCACTGCATCAAACTCCGTAAACTCACCCGTCACGTAAATCACGCGGTTGCTCGGATCGCTTTCATCGACGGCCAGCGCCCAGATGGAATTGTTCGCGCCCAGACCGGGGTTGAAGCTCAGGTCGAGGGTTCCGTTCGCGTTCACGCGCATGATGCGGTTCACGTTCAGGTTGTTGAAGAAGCTGAAGTCGCCGGCCACGATCACCTTGCCGTCGCTCTGCAAGGCCAGCGTGCGGACCAGATTGTCCGCGCCATTGCCGGGAGCGAACGTGCCGTCCAGTGAGCCGTTGGCGTTCACGCGGGCGATGCCGTTGCGGCTGGTTCCGTTGTAAGATGAAAATCCTCCGCCGATCAGGATCCGACCAGCATTGGGACCATTGGTGTAAAGAACCACGGCATTCACGGCACCATCAGCCCCGGTGCCTGGATTGAAGGTGGCGTCCAGTGAACCGTCGGTTCTCAAACGCGCCAAGTGATTGCGCGTGGAACTGTTGTAGTGATCGAAGTCGCCCACGATGATGGCCTTGCCATCGGGCTGAATCACCACGGCGGAAACTGAGTTGTTGGCTCCCGGCGTATCGTTGAACCGCGGAAGCGTGTAGAGGACGCCTTCCGGGTTCCATTCGCGATCCGCCGCGCCCGCCGGCTGGTCATCAAACAGGATGGTCGCACTGGCGAAGCCGTTGCCAATTGGGATTGTGTTCGGGCTCGGATCCGACAGAAAAACTCCAATGTCTTCGTTGAATTCCACGACGCTGTCGTTGGTGATAACAATGCGAACCGTGCGTCGCGTTGTTCCAGCGGTTGGAAAGGGAACCGTGGCAATTGTCCCACCGTTGCGCACATCAGTCACATGGCCGGCGAACCGGTCCGTGAGCGGGCCATAGTCCGGGAAGTTGATGATGTTCGGAGTGCCGTCCGTGTAGAGCGTGTTGTCGAGATCGAGCCGGAACGGATCGGCGTAATCCGAGCCGGCCAGGAGGAAGTAACCATACACGTTCACGTTCACGTCCACAGAAACACCGCTCCCACCGCCGCCCGGCAGAATGATATCAATGTCCACGAAGTGCGAGTTCGTCGGGATCACGACGTTGGTGCCGCCTTGGCTGAAACTGTTGTATTCGTCGGCGCGAAAGGTTCGGCGCTCGATACTGAATCCGCGATAATTGTTAATCTTGAGGATCTCCACGCTGCTCCGCCCCACGCCAATGGTCGGCACAATCACCGAAGGATCTTCGGACGGATCGGGGCGGGCATTCGAAAGCACGACATCGAAAAGGAGCGGTAGCGGAGCAACATTTGTTGGCGTCGTGGTAAAAAAGCTGTTGTTCACCGGGATGACAATGTTCGCCATCATCTGATAATCGTCGAAGGCCAGCGTTCCGGACACCGGTTGGTAATCAAACCCCGGCTGGGCCAGATAATTGGTGGCGAAGATGTTCGTGCCGAAAATATTGGTGAAGAGGAAAAACGCGTTCGTCGTGTAGTAGTCCACCAAAATACGACCGACCGCCGGAGCCGTGCGGGTGACGGTGACCACGGCCCCTTTGGTGCTGCGGGCGTTGATCGGGGAGGCGTAGCCCCAGAAAGATTGAAAAGTTTCGTTTTCCGTCACTATAGCCGCCAGCCCCTGCCCCAGAAAAAAGGTGCCCACGGAACCCAGCCCGAAAAAGTTGCTGACCGTCAGGATGTTGAGCTGCCCGGCCGGACTGACAAATAGAGCGGTCTCGTCGTCGAGAATCGTTGCCACGGAGTTGCTTAGGCTGCCGAGCAGCACCTCGCCCGTCGGATTGGAGAGCGTCAGCAGAATCGTCTTGTTGCTGTGCTGGAGCGTGTTGTCGAGCAAAGGAATGGTGAACGTCTTGAAAAAATCACCCGCCGCAAAGGTCAGCGTGTTCGACACGCTCAGGTAATCCAATCCCGCCACCGCCGATCCGTCCGCCGTGGAGTAGTCCACCGTGCCGCCGGTCGTGAACCCGCCGCCCGAAACCACCGTGACGGTGATGAAGCCGGGCGTGTTCTCGTAGGCCTGAAAGTTGGCCGAGGAAAACTGCACCTCGGTCGGTGCGAGCGCATTCGTGCCGCCCGCTCCCGACCAGTTCAAAAAGAAATTGCCGATCCGCGTGCCGCCGGCCTCGCCGTAATCATAGCCGTCCACCGCGATGTAATACTCCGAGCCTGCGGACGCGAAAAACGTCATCAAGCTCTGCAGGCTGAAACCCAGCCCATCATCATCACTAGCGATCCGGATCAGCGAAGCAAGGCTCGCCCCCGAATAAGCCGAAAGCACGGTGTCGAAACTGCTGCCGCCGGTGTCGAAACTGATGAAACCCGTGGCCGGAGCGACCCACCGATACCAGGCCGAGTGCTGGGAAGCGCCGGGCCGGGGGAAAAAATTCCAGTGAATCGGTTCGTTCAGCTCCTGGCTGGCGTTGACGGTGGAGCCAAAGACGCTGCCCACCGGACTGAACAGGAAGGTGGCGTTGGTAAAATTGTCATTGACGGGCTGGGCCGTGGCGCGCGGCGTGACCGCGCCGCACAGCGCCGCGACCAGACCAAGAACCATCAGTGACCCCTGCCACCTGCTGCGGACACGATTCATCATGCCGCCGTGTTCAACATTGCTGCTCATATTCAATTACCAATTCTCCGCTCGCACCGGGTCCGGTCCGGCTGCTCAGGGTCCAAAACGTCGCGCCCGGTAAAAGCGCAGGCTGTCCGCCGGCACCAGCACGTCATAAAAATCCCACTCCGCGCCCGTGACCGCGTTGGTGCGGATCGGGAACCATTGGAAAAAGTTGGTCGTGCCTTCAAGGAGATACGCGCCGCCCGGAATCGAGTTCAGCTTCAGCGCCACCTGGCCGCCCTCGACCGCAATCCGCGTGAAGCGCAGCGTCTCATCGTTCACCATGTTCAGCCGCGCCACGCCGCGCCGCACCACGCCGCCCACGGTCGTGAAGTCGCCGCCGATGATGACCCGCTGGTCGGGCGTGACCACCGAGGCGAAGACGGTGTTGTCCGCGCCCACGGACGCATCAAACTGCGGATGCACCGAGCCGTTCTCGCGCAAGAGCGCGTAGCGCCCGCGCGGCACGCCGCCGACGGACGTGAAATCGCCGCCGATGAAGACTGAGCCGTTGGTCAGCACGCTCACGGTGTACACGGTGCCGGTCGTACCCAGCCCCGGGTCAAACGTGAGGTCCAGCGAACCATCGGGATGGAGCCGCGCGATGCCGCTGCGGGCCACGCCGTTCACGAACCGGAAACTGCCGCCCAGAAGAATCTTCCCGCCCGGCGCTGAGGCGAGGGCGAAGACATTTCCGTTCGTAATTGTCACCGCCGCGAGCGTGGCATCGAGCAGTCCGTTCGTGCCGAGCCGGGCCAGCCGCGGACGGGGGAAGCCCGCGACATTCGAGAACGCGCCGCCGACCAGCACCTTGCCGTCCGGCTGCAAGGCCAGGGCATTGACCGGGCCGTCGGCGCCGGTCGAGGGATCGAACTGCAAATCGAGCGTGCCATTCACGCGCACGCGGGCAATGCCCGAGGCCGGCACCTTGAACGCGCCGCCGACCAAAATCTTGCCATCCGCCTGTGCGACGAGGGCGTTGATGCCCGAGTCGAAGGTCATGGGCTGGGTGAAGAACGGATCGGGCAGACCGTTCGTGGTCAGGCGAACCACGCGGTTGAAGGGCTGACCGTTGTAATTCGTGAACGCGCCGCCAATCGCGATGTGCCCGCTGGCCGAGATGCCAATGCCGGCGACGAGCGCGTTCGGCCCTGTGCCCGGCGTGAACGAGGGATCGACCAGCCCGTTCGTGTCCAGCCGTGCGAGGTAGTTCAGGTTCGTGGCGTTCGCAAAATTCGTGAACGCACCGCCCACGAGCAGCCGCCCGTCCGTCTGCAAGGCCAGCGCCCGCACGAAACGGCTCGCGCCCGCGCCCGGATCAAAACGCCCGTCCGCAAAGCCCGGCCCCGGATCATTGTCCACGATGCTCAACACGACGGACGACGGTACCGACGCGCCCACCGTGCCCGGTGCTCCCAGGCGCAGCACCAGCGTCTCCGTGAATTCCGGCGCGCCGTCATCAATGATGAACGGCAGCGAAACCGTCTTGAGCGATTCGCCATTGGTGAAGGTGATCAGGTTCGTGAAGCCCACGTAGTCGTAGCCCGCCGCCGCCGTGAGATTGCTCGTGCTCAGGGTGATGGTCGCATCACCGGCGAGGGAGCCGGCGCGAATGAGCGTGATGGACGCGTTCGTGGCCGCCTCGCCCACCGTGTATTCCGCCGCGCCAAAATAAACCGAGCGCGCGCTGTCGAGAATGACCAGCGTGGCCCGCGACAGATCGCCCAGTTGCACCAGCGCCGAGGCGTTGGTCAGGATCAGCCGCACCGTCTCGTTGCCTTCCACCAGCAGATCATCGAAGACCGTCACGCTAAAAGTTTTGAGCTCTTCGCCCGCCGCAAACGAGAACACGCCGGCCACGGACAGGTAATCATCCGGCGCGGTCGCCGTGCCGTTCGCCGTGTAATACTCGACGGTGAACGCGCGGTTCGTCCCGCCCGTGCGCTGCACGGTGATGGTGGCAACCGCCCCGCCCGCCTCAGACACGGAAAATTCACTCACGATGAATTCCACGCCGACCACGTCGAGAAACTCGTCGCCATGAATGCGCGCGATACGGTTGCGCGGCAGGCCGTTCACGATCGTGAAATCGCCGCCGATGATCAGCGCCGTGTTTTCCTGCGCGACCACCGCGCGCACCGGCGCGTTCGCCCCGGTGCCGGTGTCGAAGTTTCGGTCCACGCCGCCGTTCGGGCTGAGCCGCGCGAAACCGGCGCGCGGCACGTCGTTGTAAGTCAGGAACGCGCCGCCGATCACGACCCGCCCGCTGGCGGCGGGAGCGATGGAGAAGACCGCGCCGTCCGGTCCGGTGCCGGACTTGAACGAACTGTCCAGCACGCCCACGGAAGTCAGCCGCACGAGATGGTTGATGTTCGTGGTGTTGTAATTCGAGAACGAGCCGCCCGCCATGAGCCGTCCGTCGTTCAGCACGGCCACGGTGTGCACCGGCCCGTTGAAGCCGCTGCCGATCACCAGAGTCGTGTCGAGCGTGCCGTTCGCGTTCAGGCGGGCCAGAGACGAGCGGGCCGCGCCATTGACCAACGTGAACGCGCCGCCGATCAGGATTTTCCCATCCGCCTGCAAGCCGAGCGCGTGGACGCTGCCGTTCACGTTGGCGACGAAGTTCGTGTCGAGCGCGCCGTTGGTGTGGAGGCGTGCCACGAAGCTGCGCGGCGTCCCGCCCACCTGCGAAAAATCTCCGCCGATGACCACGCGCCCGTCGGGCTGCAAGAGGATGGCGCGCACGGCCGCGTTCACGCCCCCGGGGCCGACATCGAAGCTGAGGTCGAGCTTGCCGTCGCCGTTCAGGCGCGCGAGGCGCGCACGGTTCGTGGTGTTCATGGTCGTGAACTCGCCGCCCGCCAGCACGCGGCCGTCCGGCTGCACCGCGACCGCAAAGACGTTGCTGTTCGCACCCGCGCCGGGGTTGAACGAGGAATCGAGCGAGCCGTCGGGCAGCAGGCGCGCGACGCGGTTGAACACGAAATTGTCCACCGTGGTGAAGTCACCGCCGATGACCACGCGGTCGAGGAACTCGACCAGCCCGCCGCGCGGCGACTGCGCCACGGCGCGCACCGTGGCGTTCGCGCCCGCGCCGGAATCGAATTCGAAATCGACGTTCCCCGGCAGTTCGTTGTCGAGAATCGTGACCGTGGCGAAGACGTTGGTGCCGAGCAGCGTGGCGCCGGGCAGCGCGGTGTTGGTCAGCGTCTGCACGCCGCTCAAGGTGACGAAGAAAGTTTCGCTGCCCTCGCCGAGCACATCGTCGAGGATCGGCACGGTCACGACGCGCGACGCTTCGCCGGGGACGAAGAAGACCGCGCCGGAGCCGTTGGTGTCAGTCTCGAAATGATCGCCGGTGAACGTGACCGTGCCGCTGACCGACAGGTAATCCAGCCCGTTCGTCGCCGTGCCGTCGCTGGTCGTGTAATTCACCGAAACCGGATTCACCGTGCCGCCGACGCGCCGAATGACGAGTGTGACGAAGTTCGAGTATTCGATGATCGAGTAGCCCGCGACCTCGAACTCGAGCTGGGCTTCGTCATCGACGATGACCAGCACGGCGTTGCTCAACGCGCCGATGGTGGTGCCCGCCGCCGGATTACTCAGCGCGAGGGTGACGGTTTCGTCGCCCTCGAACAGTTCGTCGTCCTGGATGAACACGTTGATCGTCTGGTTGGTCTCGCCAGGCAGGAACGTGACGGGAGCCGTGAAGGCGAAGAAATCCGCCGCGCCCGCCGTGCCGTTCGTGGCGGTAAAGGTGACGGTGTGGGTGTTGGTCAGCACGCCGCTGCGCCGGATGTCCACCGCGCCAAAGACGCCGTTTTCGTTGCCCCGGAAACTGGCCGCCGCGAACTCGAAGGCGGTGTCGTCATTCACGATGAACAAGGTCGCGGTGCTCTGGCCGCCGAGCGGCACGCCGCCCGTGGCATTGGACAGCACCAGCGTCACGGTTTCATCCGGCTCGACGAGGAGATCATTGATGAGCGGCACGGTAATGAACTGGAGCGTCTCGCCGGGCAGGAAGGTGAGCAGTCCGTTCGTGCCGAAGTAGTCCGTGCCGTTGAGCGCGCTGCCGCCGGTGAAGAGATATTCCACCGTGGTCGTGAGGTTCGTGCCGCCGGTGCGAACGACGGTGAGGACGGCGTTGCTCGCACTCTCGCTGACGCGATAACTTTCCAGGCCGAACTGAATTGTTCCATCATCGGACACGATGTAGAGCTGCGCCTGCGAGCTTCCAAGTTGATAGCCGGGCCGCTCAAGCAAGCGCACGATTACGGACTCCTCCGTTTCCTCGGTTGGATCATCGATCGGAGTCAGGGTCAGCAAGATCGCGTTGGTCCCAGCAGGAATCGTGACCGTACCATTGGTTCCGAGCGCAAAGTAATCGCTGCCACTGGCAGCACTTCCCTCAACGGAGAACGTCACCGTCAAAGCCGCATTGGAAGGGCCAGTCCGGCTGACGAGTAATTGTGCGGGCACAGAGCCTGCCTCGTAGGCAGGGGATGACAAAGCGGTGATGCTCACCGCCGTCGTCTTTACATCCTGGATGGTGAGCGTGTGCGAGGCCGCGGGGCCAACGAAAGCATTCGTGGGCAAATGGGTGATCAGGAAGTTGGTGTAAACCGTCCCCATATTCGTGGCCAAGGAGGTATTGGTCACGTAGCGGGATGGCGGAAAAATGGTCACCGTCAGCGTCTTGTCACCCGCCGCGACGCCATCATTCAGCACCTGCAGCGGAACCGCATAGACGCCGTTCTCGTACCTGTAGAACTGCGGCAGAGGATCGGGCGGGAAGTAATGTGTGATGCGCAGAAAGCCCGTCGTGGTCAACGACGGCGGAAAGACATTGAGGTAGTTGACGTTGGGCACTGCGTTACCAGCCGTTACGCGATACTCCAGATCGATAGGTTTGTTGGTCGCGGGGTTGGCGCTGACTTTCACCCACAGGTAAACAATCCCGTCATCCTCGCGCACCGTGGACCGGGACAACATAAAGCCCACCGCAGGCAGCGCGGTGTCATTCTCGTCATCGGTGATGCGAATCGTTTGGTTGATGGTTCCGCCAAGATTGTAGTTGGTATTGGACCGCAGACGCACGATGACGCTGTCATTGCCCCAGGTGTCACCTAATTCACGGGCGGCATCATTGATGGCCGTAAGCGTGATGTTCGCCGAGGCTGCACCCGCAGGAATCACCACGTTCGTGCCGAGATTCGCATAGTCGATTCCTTCCCATGCGGAGCCACCCACTTCAAAGAACACATTAAGGCTGTTGGTGGTAGAGCCGGTTCGGGAAACGATGAACGTAGCGCTTCCACCATTCTCGCTCACGGAGTCGCCGCTGCGGGCGAGCGTGACGGTGGGCAAGGTGTTGTCGGTGATGGTGATAGTGGCCAAGTTCTGGTTGTATATGTTATAGGTCGTCGCGTCGGACAGAAGGAGGGTGACGGTGCGCGGGAACTTGTTCGTGCTCGAAGCAATTGGACTGATGCTGATGTCCGCGCTCAACTGTCCCGCAGGAATCGTGACCGAACCGGGCAGCGTGTTGAAATCAACCCCGCTCACCGCAGTGCCAGTCACGAGATAATTGATGACCAAATCCTGATCGAGACTGCCGGCGCGCGACACGGTCATGCGGGCCGATCCTCCATTCCGGGGGACGGACGAGATTGCGCTATAAATACTCACCAACGGCAGATCGTCATCAACGATCGTTCCGCTGGCGCCGGCACCAAAGAACCCGAGGTTGTATGCGCCGCCCGGTGACGGTAACAACTCCACAAAGAAAAATTCGTTACCTTCGACGAACAAGTCATTAATCGCAGCCACCGACAACAGCACAAATCGCCGGCCGGCCGGAATGGTGATGGTGCCCGGCAACTCCTCGTAGTCTTCACCATTCCCGGCTTCCCCTTCCATGCTGTAGTGGACCACAAGATCCTGATCCAGCGGCGCGCCCAAACGGAAGAACATGAAAGTCGCGGTATCGCTGCGGGATTCGAGTGCGACGGAATCGAGAGCGATTACGCCTATGGTCGGCGTCGCGGGCAGATCATCGTCTTCAATCAAAACCTGCGCCTCGGCCTGATCCAGCACGTAAGTCGGGTCGGTCTGGAACCAGGTCAGCGTGGATGCCGGCCCCACTGGCCTAAGCTCCCAACCCGGCACGCGGAACCTGTCGATGCGGTTGGTGAACATCGAGTTGGTGACGATGACGCTGCCATTGGTGGTGAGAATATTGGTAATCTCCAGACGCGAGCGGAAGAAATTGGTCTGGAGCGTCAGGGTCACGACCACGGTCTTGTCGCCGTCACCCGCCGCGTTGTCGATGGGCACCACCTGGACATCCACGGAAGACTGGGACGCGGGGATGATGATCTGGCCGAGGGCGGCATCGGTCGTGACACAGTTCGTCATCCAGACACCCTCGTTGGTGGTGATGGTGCAGGTCGCCAGCGTGTAATCGACCAGATACGCCGCCGAGCCGCTCACGCCGAAACGCACCGGCAGTTCCTGCTCTAAATCCCCGCCCTCGCGCGAAACGGTGAAGACGCCGTTCGTGCCCAGTTCAAAAGCGTTCAGCGACTGCGCAACCCGCACTCGCGCAATCTTGGCAGCCGTGAAGTTGATGTCGTTGGCGTTGCCGTTGCTGACATCGACCGGGTCGGTGAAGTTCAGCGGCACGGTGCTGTAGCCAAAAATGAAGGCGCGCGCCACGTACGCGCCCGGCGGATTGTTGCCAATCACGTAGTAGCCGTCGGTGTCCGTGTAGCCGTAGCGATAGGTGCCGAGATCAGCGATGGCCAGGTTGGTTGCGCCACCTTCGACGGGCGGCGGGTTGGCGGGCTTGACCCCGCTATTGTGGACGCGGACGCCTTGCACGGGATTGCCTTCCGTGTCGAGCACGCGACCGCTAATCGTGTAGGTGGTGGGCGAACCGACGGTGACCACGACATGACGGCTCGCAACGCCGCCCCTCAGATCCGAAACTTCGCAGCGTACCACGAACTGCCCCGGCGCATTAAACTCCTTCAGCTGGACCGGAGCATTGCTCCCGAACGTCCAGTCACCGAAATCCCAATTGTATGCCAGCACATCGCCGTCTGGGTCCTGCGCGGTAGCAGTGAACGACACGACCTCGCCGAGAGCCACGTTGAACGAACTCCCGTCGAGTGCAAGCGTGGGCGCCTGATTGCCCGGGAAGGGCCCGATGTTGACGACCACATCAATCCATTTATCCGAGGAATCAGGGCCGCCGCCGATGGCCACCGGCGTGACGTGGAGGCTAGCTTGGGGGTCGTGCAGCGTGCGGCCAACAATCAAGGCGGCATCCTGCTTGCCGAAGGTTGTGTCCGGAGTCGTGTCGATCAGAACATTGTTTCCCTGGCCAGCACTAACACCGGGCGTGCTTTCCACACCAATATTCCAATCAACCTCAAGGCCATTCGAAAACCAGGGATTATCCGGAAAACCTTGCCGGTAGCTGAACCAATATTCACGCACCACATCCTTGCGCATGCGCAGCGCGTAAAGCCGGCCGGGCTCAATACGCTGAGTATCGAAGGCATAAATACGGTTGGTGGTACTGGAGGTGACGGAACGAATGGACAGATCCGGCAGCCAATTCATGTAGTTCTTGAACATGGCGCTAAAATGGCCCGGTCCGCTGCCCATGACGTCGTAGGGGCTTCCGTACTCTTCAGAGGGTTGGTTTCTATCCAATCCTAAAATGGCAGGAGCGTTTAAGTCGTTGTGACCAATAAGACTGTCTGGATCGATGGGATAAGGGGGCAAGTTCTGGGGCTGCACCGGGCCGGGCAGCGTCCCTTCCGGCTGCCAGAAATTCGCGTGCGGCAGGCCAAAATTATGACCCAACTCATGGGTCAACGCGCCGGGCGAGGCATTCAGGACGCCGCTCGAGAGGCCGCCGAACAACCATTGTGGCATCGAAGTACACAGGACATAATGAGGCGAGTAGTAATCACTGGTGAAGTAACCCAACTCAGCAGCTCCCGCTGCGGCATCGTTCAAGAGTGCTGAAATGCTTTCGCCATAGTAGTTCTTGCGCTGCGGAAGGCGGATCACCGGGGTGACGGTTGATTCCCACCAAACCGTGCCGTAGGCACCTTCATTGAAATAGCGATTGTTGGCTTTGACGGTCGCTTGCGCCCCGTCGTTGGACTGCGGTACCACCGGATCATCGGCAAATGTCACCCGGACGTACAACAGCTTTTTCGTGCCCTGCGTCGCACTGGGACCGGTCGATCCACCATGAGATTTGGATGATGCGCTGCCTCCAGAGGCCCAAAGCATGCCGTGAGCAGACTTGAGCGTGGTATTAAACTGCTCCGCATGCGAGTTCTGGCAGAACGCATAGTATTTCTCCGCGAACTGCGCGACGAGAGCCTGATCCAGCGGCACAGGCTTCGAGGATGTGCCGCAAACCGGTTCCGTAGTAATGGCACCACTCGCCAGAAGATCCTTCTTTTCCTGCGCATCCGTTATGAAGCGGGGCGCATCCGGCGAGAGAGCCAGCACTTTGGATTTCTTCCGGTCGTCCTCGGCGAAGATGCCGTGGACATAGGTGCTCTCATGCGGCGGCTGATGAACCCGGGCTCCGAAGGTATGGGTCTCGAAGCTCTGACCATTCATCGCGACTTCGTAACCCGTAGGCGGAACCTCGCTTTCGCGCCCCCGCAATGGCGCATAGTAAAGCGGACGGAACATGCCACGTCCATTGAGTGGCTGCTCGATTTGGAGTTGAACATGTTCGGGGAGCTTCTGCCGAATCGAATACGGCAAGGCGCGGCGCAGGGCTGCTTCCGGGTTGGTGCGGATAAGCGACACCATCTCCGCGCGACGGGCCGCAGCCATTTCCTCGCCTTTGGCCAACAAGTCCGCCCGGGCAGCCTCATCGCCACGGGCATAGTTAACCGCCCATATTTCGAAAGCGTCTTTGGGTGCCCACATTGTTCCAAGAATCGGAGCAGCTTCGGAGGATCGAGTCGCCTGAGGCTTGGAAACCGACGGTTCAGCGGATGCCAAGTCACCCGCAGCACTGGAAACAAGGGACGTCACATCCGCCTTGGAAGGCCTTGTGGGGACTTGCCTGGACCACTGAAAAAACAATGCGGCCAAGAGGATGAGTATCACTCCTGTCGCGAGCCAACGAAACATTTTCATGTGAATGTGCAATTCCAGTTTGCGAAGGTTGAACCGGGGCGAGTGATCATTCGCCTCAGCGTCCGTCTTCGCTGTTTGGGTTCAACAGCCAGGACACGATCTGCGGGCGGCCGGAGCCAGCCTCACGGTTTGGCCGCGTCCACGCGGATACGATAAACGCGGGCCGGAGCCGCCGCCGCGTCCCGCACCGTGACCCGCGTGTCCGTCGGGCCGTTGATAAAATTCGTCAGGGTCTGCCACGCCGCGCCCGAAAGCGTCTCCGTGAACTCGACGGTGTTCGCCGAGTTTGCGGCCGCGTCCCAGTCCAGCACCACTGCGCCGCCGCCGGGCGCGAGGGCGATCTGCAAATTGATTCCCGCGGAGCCGAGCGCCTTGGCGGTTCCGGCGGCGAACGGCACGGGGCAGAGCGAACCAAACCACAAATTGGTGTTCGCCTCTTCGCCCGGCGGAATGATGGGCGTGCAATCCTCGCCATTAAGGAAGCCGTCGCCGTCATCATCCCGATTCACGCTGCGAACCAGCCCCGCGTTGAAAGTGTAGGTGAGGCCATTGGGATAGAGGAGATTGGTCGAGCTTTGCGCCCCCGCATAGCTGCTGACCCACTTGATGCGCCCCCCGCCCTGCGCGTCCAGCTTGTCGGGCGAAATGTTGGCGTCAGCAAAGTAGATGGTGAATCCGGGCGAAACGCCCAAGTTGAAATTGTAGTTCGTGGCCGTGTTGAGCAATTCCAGGTAATCCACGTAGATGGCCGTGTTCGTCGTGGGGCTGCGGAAGCGGAACAAGTTGCCCTGCCGTCCGTCCAAAGTCAGCCGACCCACGGCCAAATTGTTGGTGAACCCGGCGGGCACCGGTCCCAAATTTCTGGCCGGCCAGATGATGGGCGATTCCCAGAACGAACCAGCCGTTGAATAAATCTGTGTACCCAACAAATCGCCGGCCAAGGTCGGGAAGCGCGGCACCCGCACACCCGAGGTGACCTGCCACAAGTTGCCCGAACTTAGTCCGTCGTCACCCAAGGAATTCGTGGCGTCCAAGGTCAGGGCCCCGCGAATGGACCGCCCAAACCCGTCATCGGCCGTGCCGGCGTTCAGGAACGATCCGCTGATGTGCAAATCGTTCGCATGAAACTCCGCGTCCGCACCCGCGATCAGAAAGGCGTTGCTCACCACGATCCGTGAGGCGGTCACGGCCAGCACTCCGATGTTCGCGTTAATCAGGCTGGGCACGAATTCCTGCCCGGTAAATACGACGTTGGTGGCGCGCACAAAGAATGAGGAAGCGGTGATGAACCCATCGTTGAAGAAGTTGTTGAGCGGCGCGGGCACCACGGGCGCGGGGCGCCTCCGCCCTTTCTTCTTCTTGGGCACCGTGATGTGGCCGACGTTGAAGTCGCCGAAATAAGCCCCGCCCTGCACGTTGACCGTGCCATGATTGGTGAAGTTGACGAGGTTCTGCACATTGGTGAAGGCCCAGTCCGCGCGTTGCGGCAGCGCCACCGTGCTGTTCGACTCAATGGTGAGCGTGGGGGCATTGAGCAGCAAACCGGAATTGATCAGCAGGTCGTCCACAATCGTGAGGCTTGGCGTGCGCACGGAAAAACGGTTCATGGTCACGGGCTGCTCCGCGCGCAGGCAGTTGTCCAGCAGCAGCACATGGAAGCGCACGCTGTTCGTCTGCCCGAGGTCATTGGTCACGGTCGCGCTCCAGACGCTGCTCCAGGCCGAGATCTGACCGCCCAGACGGTTGACGGAGGCCGGGGCGAGGTTGCTAATAATCAAGGGCGAGTTGGACGAGGCCACATTGTAATCGATAAACGGGGCATCGATTTGGGCCACAAAGTTACTCGTCAGGTTGTTGGCCTTGATGGAAATAAAATTTTCCGCGCGGATGCGCGTGCCGTCCAGGTTCAACCCATTGGCCACGATCTCCACCTTGCCGCTGAAGTTCGTGGGATCGGTGGCCGCCGGATTTGCGCCGAGGGCAAAAAAGCCATTCTGAATGATCGTGGGGGTGAGGGTCGCGGTGGAGGGGTTCGCGCCAATCTCCCCGGAGTAAGCCGCGTAAATGGTGCTCGCGCGATTGGTCAGGTATTCCGGGCCGTTGAAAATGCCAGGGTCAAATACGGAGTTGGTTTCCTCGGCCGTGTCAAAAAAGCAGTAGCGCCCGTCAATGATGTTGTAGGTGGACGGACGCCGGGTGTTGAGCGCGGTGGTTCCGCCGAGGCCGAAGATGTTGAACGGGCGGGCCAGAATGACGTTGGTCTTGCTACCCGTAGTGTCGATGAAGGTCACGTAGTTCGTGGCCAGTTGTTGTTCCACGATGTCGAAAGAAATGCTGCGAAACTCGACGACCGGCGCAAAGGCTTGACCGGCCGGACCGAAGTCAGAAATAAAACGTACCGCGACATCCAAATTCGAGGCGGCGAGCGTGGTTTTGGTCGGGGTGAAGACCATGGTGAAAACCGTCTCCGGGAGGCCGTCGGCACTAAAATTAAAGTTGGTGTGGACGAAGATTTCGTAGTTGGTGCTACATCCGCCGCCGAAATTCAGACCGCCCGGCAGCGCAACAGTGTTCGTGAATGCCCGCCCGCGTGAAAGCGCTACCACCTGGTGAAACGGCGTCCTCGGGAAAGGCAGAGTCAAGTTCCCGCCGAACGCGCTGGGCAACGAGGACAAGGTCAGTAACGCGCCATTGGTTCCCAGAAAGTTGTTCCGGCCCGCACCCCAATACAGATCCGTGATGTTGACGTCGGGAAAGAAATTAGAACCGCCGAGGGAAGGGAAATCGCAAGGCACGTTTAATCCTGTGGCCGGCCCGACGCGGATGCTGCTCCGCGACAAATCAGCCGTGCCATTGGTCGAGAGAATCACAATGCGCCCGGCCTCGCCCGCCTCCAGTTTGCCGGAGTTAAAGATCGAGTTGGCGTTGATGGACAGAAGCGAACTCACTGAGATGTCGCCGTCGTTGTGAAAGCTGGTCGAGGGCAGAGTCAGGTCTTTGGAATTGGCCCGCGTGCGCCGGCCCGTCGTTTTGCCACTGCGGTCGTATTGGAACTGAAAACCCGGGGACCCAGACATGAGACCGGTGTTCGTCCAGAACTGCACGTTTTGCGCGCGGTAGGGCAGCGTGGTGAACAGGTCAATCGTGCTGCGGTTCACGAAAATGGTCGCGTCCACTTGCGGAAGCGAATTCGCCGGCGACTGATTGATATAGATGTCAGCCGGCGCCGCGCCCCCCGTCCAGGCACCAACCACCGTCAACAAAAGTCCGGAGAAAAACTTCTTCATAATGGCAACGGACTTCATTAGGGCAGCGGTGCTCCGTTGAGTGCGGCGTTCCGCAACTGGTTGATGCTGATGTTGCGGGACCTAGGATAAATCACCGGCGGTTTCGTCGAACCGTCGAAGGAACCCCACCCGCCAAAGCTAAATCCGGTTTCGTCGGTCGGGGGGTCCGACAGGCCACCGTTCGAGTTGAAGAAGACCGGATAAATGGTGTTGAACGTAATCTGCACCTGCGGCGGAATCGTCCCTGGGCCCATGTCCTCGTCCACCGGATCGAAGCCGTTCAAGAGGTCGTTGTTGATCCAGCCCGCAGTCGTGGTGCGCGTGAAAATGGCCGGAGAGAAGCCCTGAATCAATCCCAAGTCGCCCGCGCTAAATACGATGTCCGGCTGCACAATCAGCCGCGTCACCGACTGCACCACCAGCGTGCGGTTGGTGCTGACCACTACGTCCGTGAACTGGCTGTTGCGCGACGTGAAAAAGTTGCTCAAAATTGGATCGTAGAGTGCCTTGCGGAACTTGAGCTTGTTCCTTCCGCCCCGCAAACCCGTCACCACCACATTCGTACCAGTTCCCCCGATGATGGTGTTGGTCGTGCCGATGACATTGGTCCCGAGAAATGGAGCGTAAGGCGAAATGGAGCCGCCCCGTGTGATGCCCGGGAGAAGATTGTCCACGGCGTAGTTCTGCGGATGGTAAAGATAGCGGATGGCCCCCACGTCATCCCGGGTCAGCCCGGTCCGGTAAAGGCCGGGCGTAAAACGATTATTGCGCCCCGAGCCGAAGCCCAGTCCGAAGCCTGCGGCCACGGGAATATTCCCCGTGTCTCCAGCCCCGAGAACCACCTCAATCGCATCCGCATACTGGACTGGCCGGTCAAATTCCCGAATCGAGTAGCCGTAAAGCACGCCGTTCACATAGCGGGAGTTTTGAAACGTGATCGGATCAAAGTTGCGCTGGATGGTGATGTAGTTCGTCACCGCCGGGTCGCCGTCCACTTCACGCGCACGCAGCGTGAAGGCGAAGCGTATCGGGTCAGCGAAACCCAATTCCTCCATGACGACGTTCATCGCCGAGCTTTTCAGATCCACAATGCCGAGCAGACCGGCCTCGGGATGCTCACGCAGGGTGTCCACCGAGTATTCCGAAAGATCCGCGCTCATCTTCGAGGGCGCGTCCAGTTTGTTGAACACGTCCATCGCCTCGTCAATCGCCTTCACACCTTCCGGGCCGAAGTAATTGATGAAACTCGCGTCGCAGGCGTAGGTGATGAGAGGCACGTTCCAGCGAAAACCTTCGCCCAGATTCATGGGGCCGCCGATTTCCCCCGGAAGCTGGTAGCCGATGGCCGTCACCTGCCAAGGGGCATAAGGACCCAGCAGTGAAAAAGCAGAAGCGCTGGCCGTCAGCCACGCGAACAACACCACGCAGAGCGAGCGCAAATTCAACAAGCGAAACTTCATAACTGCCTTTTTCATGGGGCGTAACGTTGTCCAAACAAATCAAATCCGGCCATCGTTTGATAGCTCGACCAGATGACCAGAGCACGGTTGCCGCTGTCCCCGGCTACGGCGGGCGTGAACTGCCGCAAATGGATCGTCGAGTTCACCCGGAACTCATCACCCAGCAAGTCTCCGCCATTCAACCAGCGTCCATAAACTCCATCACCTGATCCGTCCTGCGCGGTGCTGGTCCAGACTGCCATCTGACCGGTGGGCAGGGACGCCAAGCGTGGTGTGTGCTGGTTGCCAGGTTGATGACTGTTCAACCTAAACGGTTCACTTGCAGGCCAGCCCAAAGAGTCATAAGCCCGCGTGTAGATGTCGAAGGCATTAGTCCGCAACAAATCTTTTTGCGACCAAGCCACGGTGAAACCCCCACTGGCTGAGGAAGCCACCGCCGGGCTGCTGACAATCTGTTCCGTGGTGCTCACACGAAATTCATTTCCCTGCGGCACACCATCACTACCGAAACGGCGGGCCATCACGTCCGTACTTGCCTCGGCCCGTTGCTCCTCGGAAATCCATGCCACAAGAAAACCACCATCACTCAGAGCGGCCACGACCGGGCTGCGCTGGTTGAAATCCGTGAACTGGTTCGCCATCACTTCAGCGCCAATTTTCACGCCCGAGGCGGAGAAGCGCTGGAAATAAACGTCCTGCCACGAATCAGAAGAGAACGGCACGTAGCTCACCACGGAATTGGTGACATCCCGGCCCCGCACAGTTTTGATCTGATCGGTGACGACCTGCTTGTTCCTCGCGACCTTGCGCGAACTGGTGTAGGCGACCACCACCGAGCCATCCGCCAGCTTGACCACCGAGGAATTCGCCGTGCGCTCCTGTTTGATCTTCACCAGTTCTTTCAGGCGCAGGGTGCGCGCGCGCAGGGTGTTGTTCCGCCACGCCATCACGTTCGTGGTCGTGCGCAACGTGGCCGCTACATTGGGCTGGCTCACCAGGATGTCGTCGGTGACAAACGATCCATCGGCCCGGAGGAAGCGTGCGTAAATATTCTGAAAGCCGGACACCCCGCCCTGCCAGGTGATGACCGCGCCGCCGTCGTCGAGAAGGGCTATGGAGGGCTTCTCTTGATCGCCGACGATCAGCCTGTTCACGGGGAGCATCGCACCCGTGGGATTCAGACTTCCATCCAGACGCCGCACGCCGATGCCCAAGCCGTGCCGGTCAATGCCGTTGGCCTGCCAAGCCACCCAACCGCCCGCGCTGTTGAAAGCGACGGCGGGCGAGGTCTGATCCCCGATCAATTCACCGGAAACCGGAAATTCCCCGCCTTGCGGAACCAGCGGCTGGGCCAAAACGGGCGGAGAAAACACGCAGGCAAAAACGCACGGAAGTCCCATCAGGACAATCCACTTCCGGGCGCGCGACGCTGGTAACATAGGTGAGGCACTATTTAACACGCGAAGTTTCTTTGTCCACGAATTGTTCGCCCTGGCGGCATTTCCCACGGCAAAAAAAACGGGCGGCGTCGTCGTCATGGGAGAGCAGGATAGTTTCACAGCAATTCCTTTTGCAGCGCGTGCGCGGACTCGAGTTGCGCCAGCATGGTTTTGAAACCCCAGCGCTCGAAGAGCGGCGCGAGTTTCGTCGGGTCGCCGGGGCGCACCGCGAGTTTTTCGAGATCGAAGGCGCAGGGCAGATCGGTGGGCAGACGGATGAGTTTCTGATTGCGCCGCACGGCGGACTCCGCCGCGTGCAGGTTCGCGCGGATGCGCTCGGACTTCACCTCGCCGAGCCGCGCATACATCTGATCGATGCTGCTAAACTGTTGCAGCAAATCGGTGGCAGTCTTCGGCCCGACGCCGGGCACGCCGGCGATGTTGTCCACGGTGTCGCCGATCAGGCTCAGCCAGTCCACGACCTGTTCCGGCCCGACGCCGGTTTTGGCGCGCACCTGTTCCGCACGCCAGATCGTTTCCGACTTGTCGTTGGGATTGAGCAGGCCGATGCGCGGGGAAACGAGCTGGAGAAAATCTTTGTCCGCGCTGGCGATCACCACTTCGACGCCGTCCGCCGCGGCGCACCCGGCCTGGCTGGCGATCCAGTCGTCCGCTTCCACGCCATCATTCACGAACGACGGGACGTTCGCGGCTTCCAGATACGTTTCGATCTCAGGCATCTGACGGTCCAAATCATCCGGCATGGGCGGGCGCTGGATTTTGTATTCGGGCAGCGCGGCCATGCGTTCGGCGCTCAAGCCGCCGTCCCAGACCACGCATTGATGGGTGGCCTGCACCAGCGGCTGCATCTTCGAGAGCATCTTGATGAAGCCGTAGATGGCGTTGGTGGGGGAGCCGTCGGGCGCGTTCAGCGCGCGGATGGCATGAAACGCGCGATAGGCATAAGCGTGTCCATCGACAATCAGCAGCCGGGCCGAGATAGGCTGGGGCATGGTTTGCATGGCAAACGCGGCGCACACTCCAAGGGAGGCGAACCGCTTACTGGGGAATGGCACGCTGCGACGGAACGGAGTGCTGCGCGAACGGCATCTCCTCTTCCGAATGCAGCGGGTTGCCCGCCGGGTCAATCAGCCTGGGTGTGACAAAAATCACGAGGTTCTTTTTGCTCGAAGAACTGGATTCGCTGCGGAAGAAACGGCCGATGAATGGGAGATCACCAAGAATCGGCACCTTGTCCTTCTGCTTCTGCACCTTCTCCGAGATCAATCCGCCGAGCACCACCGTCTGGCCGTCCCAGACCATCGCTGTCGTGGCGACCTGGCGAAGACGGAACTTCGGCAGCGGCGTGGGCTGGGTCAGCGCGGAGGGGCTGGCCCCGCCGGCGGACGCGCCCTGAATCTGGGCCACGAACAGTCCGGGATCATCGTAGCCGAGAAATTCTTTCAGCGTCGGCAGGATGGTCATGGTGATGGTGTAGCCGTCCGCATTCACGTACGGCACCACGTCCAGCACCGGGCCGAGTTCAAACGGCTCGGCCAGCGGCAAAATGAGCGAACCCACGCCGCCACCGCCAGTGGTGCCGCCGCCGACGCCGGTGGTGCCGCCGCCCGCCGCCGTCTGATCCGCTTCCAGGTCGGTCACGATGTATTGGATGTCCACCACTTTGATCTGGGCCTGCCGGCCGCTCATGGTGGTGATTTCCGGGGCGCTCAACAGGTCGGACGCGCCGCGCTGCTCGAGCGCGCGCACGACGACGCGAAACTGCGGGTCGGTGAGAATGCCCGTCACGGTCCCCAAGGCCGGAGCGGAGTTGCGCAGGCCGCCGGTCACGAGCTGATCCGTAGCAGCAGGGAGAAGCGGGATGGAGGGATTTGGGAACGGACCCAGTTCCCCGCCCGCGAGCGAAGGTGCGGTGCCGCCTTGGGAAGCTATCCGGCCACCCGCCGATGTGATGTTGCCGAGATACCAGTCGAAGCCCAGCGCACGGTTGTCGTCCTGGTTCACTTCCAGGAACTTGGCGCGGATGGTGAGTTGCGGCGGGGCCATGTTCAGGATCTGCATGGCCTTCTCGATCAGGTCAAGGTCCGCCAGCGTGGCGCGCACCATCAACATGCCGAGCTTGTCATTGTAGAAAACCGCCTTACCGGGATCAGCGAGCGAGACGCCCGCCGTGAGAAAAAAGTTTTGCACCACCGGGATGACCACCGACGAGGGCGTCACTTCGGTGAGGAACTGAATGCCGCCCGCGCCTGCGGCGCCTGCCGCGCCACCCGGCTGGCCGGCCTGAGCCGCGCCGCCCGGACGTGCCCCGCCCTGCTGCGCACCGCCGGGTGCGATGGAGACGCTGGCAAAACTCGCGCCACCGCCCCCGCTCTGGCCGTTCTGACCGCCTTGGTTGTTGCCGCCGCCGCCCTGATTGTTGCGACCGCCGCCGCCACCGCCACGGCCACCACCGCCACCACGACCGCC
>Ga0163150_10000299_pt1 | contig 93279 bp, 86 predicted proteins | sample OliLakLV19P2IB_FD_148628 | JGI IMG/M metagenome (GOLD analysis project Ga0163150, IMG submission 148628) | Freshwater microbial mat bacterial communities from Lake Vanda, McMurdo Dry Valleys, Antarctica - Oligotrophic Lake LV.19.P2.IB | ecosystem: Environmental > Aquatic > Freshwater > Lake >...
AAAATTAATAGTATTTTTGAAAGGAGCAATTTATTTTTCCATAAAATATTTGCTTCCACTTATAAATATGGAACTCCATCGGCTTAGTTATAGAAATTCTACCATCGGGTATTACCAGTTTGGCTCCGGACCGAAAGCGGTGGTCTGTTTTCATGGCTATGGCGAAGAAGCCGCCATCTTTGGTTTCCTGGCTAAGTATGCTGGCAATCAATACACTTTCTATGCTATAGACCTTCCCTTTCATGGCAAAACGGATTGGAATGATGGACTAACATTTAGCTATGGTGACCTTCAGCAAATTGTTGAACAAATTACTGGCAACCACCATCCAAAGCTCACTCTTATGGGCTTTAGTTTGGGTGGAAGAGTAGCACTAAGTCTCTATGAAACTATTCCGGAAAAAATAGAAAAAATAATATTGCTGGCCCCGGATGGGCTAAAAGTGAATAGCTGGTATTGGCTGGCCACACAAACATGGTTGGGAAATAAGTTTTTTGCCTTTACTATGAAGAAGCCGGGCTGGTTCTTTGGTTTTTTAAAATTGCTGAACAAACTAAAACTTGTTAATGCCAGTATTTTCAAATTTGTCAATTTCTATATCAGCGATGCAGAAGTAAGAAGATTATTATATACCCGATGGACCACTTTGCGAAAATTAAAACCCGATGTAAGCAGGATAAAAAATCATATCCGTTCAAATTCGACACCGGTAAGGTTAGTATATGGAAAGCATGACCGTATAATTCTCTCATCGGTGGGAGAAAAATTCAGAAAAGGAATTGAAGAACATTGCACATTAACTATTATTCATTCCGGCCACCAGGTACTGCATGAAAAGCATAGCGAAGAAATTATGCAAGCTTTACTTAGTTAATCCTTACGGCTGCTTTTTTACAATATATATTGCCAGTACTGAAAACTCGTCCTGTTTTCCTCTTTTGAAATACGTTGACACATCTACTATAACATTGAAAGAATCAAACAACCACTTGGTTACTGTATTTGTATAATATTCATCTTTATAGCCGGTATCCTCTGTTCCTTCTGCATGAAATAAAGTTTTGAAATATTGTTTTATGTTGTTGTTGTCCATTTTAAAACGCCTCTTACTTGTTGATGAATCTTTTTCCCGGTAAGACTTAAACCAGGAAATTGAATTAACTAATTTGAGAGAATCTGTATCAAGTATCAATGCCGGAAATTCAATGGTGGAAATAATCCGGATGTTTTTATCCCCGGGATAAAAATAGAAATTCCGGCAATCGGCAGAATCAATGGTATTACCATTATTGTTAGAAGCGGTGGCACATTTCAATAACCCTTTTGACGATGAAACCGGTTTTCCCATAGTGCTTTTTGTAAAGGAAACAATATCAGCAGGGTTTTTTGATTGTGAAGTGCCGCAGCTCTTTATCAATAAAAAAAATATGGCGAAAAAAATCTGCACTAATGGTAATTTGTTTGGTTACTAAGTTTATTCTACCCGAAATATAAAACATTGTACAGTCTATTCAAAACAATACTGTTAAAGATTTCAATTAGTTTTGTGCGAATGGCCTTACTGATAATCTGCTTTTCTCTTTTCGTCATTTATGCGTTGCTGATAATTTTTTATTGGCAAAGCTGGAAAGCTATACCGGACTATGTTCCGTCCGTTTCTTTCCCTTCCATTAAAATCAGTGTTATTATCCCTGCCAGAAATGAAGAAGCAAACATTGGACAATTGTTACAGGCATTACAGGAGCAAACTTATCCCTCCTCTTTATTCGAGGTAATAGTGGTGGATGACCACTCCACAGATGGAACAGCCGGCATTGTTCAGCAATATCCATCGGTTAAATTATTGCAATTAAAAGAAGATGGTATTAATTCTTATAAAAAGAAAGCTATTGAAATGGGTATTGCTGCCGCCACCGGTCAGTTGATTGTAACTACAGATGCAGATTGCGTACCGTCGAAAGGCTGGCTGAAACTAATAGCTGCATTTAAAGAAGAAAAACAATCGGTATTCATTGTAGCTCCTGTTGTTATTAATTGTAATTCATCTGTAGTGCAACTATTTCAGGCTATGGATTTTATGGTATTGCAGGGAATTACCGGTGCTGCTGTTTATAAAAATAAACTGTCCATGTGCAACGGGGCCAATCTTGCTTATGAGCAAAAAATTTTTTATGCTGTAAATGGTTTTTCCGGTGTTGATCATATTGCCTCTGGCGATGATATGCTGCTGATGCATAAGATATGGAAGCAATATCCTGATAAAGTTCATTACCTGAAATCAAAAGAAGCTATTGTTGCTACTGCGCCAACGAAAACCTGGAAAGCTTTCTTTAACCAGCGGATACGGTGGGCCAGCAAAGCAACAGGCTATGAGGATAAAAGAATTTTTTTTGTATTGCTGCTGGTTTATCTATTCAACCTTTCCTTTCTTGTATTAGCCGTAGCGGGGTTCTTCTGTAGTTATTATTGGCAGTATCTCGCAGGGCTATGGATTGCCAAAACAGTTGCAGAGTTTCCCTTTTTTATATCCCTGGCAAAATTTTTCAATAAACAATGGGTCATTAAACTGTTTTTCTTTTTTCAACCTCTTCATATTCTCTACACTATCATATCAGGCCTGTTCGGGCAGTTTGGAAAGTATGAGTGGAAAGGGAGAAAAGTAAAATAAGTATCTTCCCTGCATGAGTCAATCCCAATCATTCCAGGCGGCAGCATGGCGGCGGCTGAAAAAAAACAAAGGCGCCATCTTTGGATTGATTGTAATTGCAATGGCGGTGCTGATTGCCATTTTCGCCTATTTCATAGCTCCTGATCCTTCTCCATTTGCGAATCGCATTATTTTAGAACTCGGTGGCGAAAAGCCGGGCTTTAAACAAAGTTTTATTAAAGTAAGAAAGAATAAAGAGGTGGTGGCAAGCAGTTTTTTTAAACAATTGGTTTCCGGAAAAGAAGATGCTTATTACTATGTGCCGATTGTAAGTCATGAGCAAAAAGGTGATAGTATTATAGTTCAAAAATTTATTGATGAAGGTTTGAGTGAACGGCAGGCTTTTCATACAAAACAAATTGCTGCGACTCCCGTCATCACAAAAAAATTCCTGCTGGGTACAGATAAATATGGCCGGGATATTTTAAGCCGTATTGTTGTTGGCACAAGGGTAAGTTTAAGTGTCGGATTAATCACCGTTATCATTTCACTTAGTATTGGCTTAGTATTGGGTTCATTAGCCGGTTATTTCCGTGGCCGCACTGATGATGTTATTATGTGGTTTATCAACGTTATCTGGAGTATTCCAACCCTGCTCCTTGTGTTTGCTATTACACTGGCATTGGGAAAAGGTTTCTGGCAGGTTTTTATCGCCGTTGGATTAACGATGTGGGTGAATGTGGCAAGATTAGTAAGAGGTCAGGTTCTAGTCGTCAGGGAATTAGAATATGTAGAAGCAACAAGAGCATTAGGCTTTTCCAATTTCAGAACTATAGTGCGGCATATCTGGCCCAACATTATGGGGCCGGTAATGGTGATTGCTGCCAGCAACTTTGCATCAGCTATTGTTATCGAAGCTGGTTTAAGTTTTCTTGGCGTTGGTGTACAACCGCCACAGCCAAGTTGGGGATTAATGATAAAAGAAAATTATAATTTTATCATTACGCAAAATCCTATGCTGGCCTTAGCACCCGGCTTTGCTATAATGTTGCTGGTGCTTGCTTTTAACCTGTTGGGAAATGGATTAAGAGATGCGTTGAACGTCAGGGGGAGAATTTGATCAATACAAGCACACAGATGACGCAGATAAAACGGACTTACCTCCCGGCAGGCAGGTAAACACAGATTTGTTTTTGCTTCGCAGAATCAAAGACTAGTTTCCATTTAAATCAGGCTCCTTATTAACTCTCGTATTAACATCCGATACAATTAACGCAGCAAGACATAAAAAGAAGAGGCTCCCGATTTTATCTGTTTCAATTAAGTCGCTTAAAAAATTTAATACAATAATCATTGTAAGTATAACACCTGTTACTATAGCAACAGCTTTATAAAATATATCTTTTATGCGATGATATAACTGCTGTGCATAATAAATCATAGCACCCAATAAAAGCAAAAAGAAAAGCAGTCCGGGAATTCCCTGTTCAATCGCCATGAGCAAAAAATAATTATGTACCGTTGAATGTTCCGGATTATCACTCACCCAAGTTTTATAGGCAGGAACAGTATATCCTTTGTAATTATTGTAAAAAGTATTGGGGCCGTAGCCGGTCAGCCATTTATCTTTTATCATTCTCACCCCAGCTATCCAACGGTAAAAACGTTCGGCCGTGGAAACATCTTTTAACTTATAGGTAGATATAAGATGCTCACTAAAATCTTTATGAAAAATTGTTGTCTTGTAATCAGGAGCATATTGCAGGTAGCGGTCGTTTCCTTTTATCCAGAATAACAAACTGATAGTTAGGAGAATAGCTGCTATATATGAATAGAACAACAATCTCTTTTTTAGTAGCCAATATGCAGCAGCTCCGGCCACCAATGCCAGCCAGGCTCCTCTTGCATAAGAAAAGAACAAGGCAACTAAAGCGACAATTATAGCACCAATTAATAATAGCTTTATATTCTTTTTCTTACTTAATTGAAAAATTGCAACCAGCACCGGTATTATGCAAACCAGCAAGGCAGAGTAGTTAACATGATTGCGAAAAAAAGGGTTGACAGCGTCATTGATGGTTGCAAAACTAAAACCCGTTTGATAATGACGAAGCAAAGCAATAACAGTTACCAGCATCATTGAAACTGCCAGCACTATAGAAGCAATCGTAATTGATTTTTTTTCTTTAAAAACAATCAGGGGTACTGCTACAAATGCGCCAATATACCAGCCTTTTGCAAGCAGGTATTTTAATGAGATTTGCTGATTGGTAGAAAAAAGCACCGTCAACAACATCCAGCACATACCCGTTAATATTAAAAGCAATAACGGGTGCTGTAAAACATTTTTTAATATTGCCTTTGGTGAATATAACCAATACGCCAAAAAAAGAATAGATACCAACAGCATCAGAAATTCATCTGGAATATCTGTACCCAGCCCGGAAGAAAAATTATATTCAAAAGAAAATGGTAAAGAAGCTAGCAACAAGAAGAAAAAAAGGTTTCTGTTTTGCCAGCCTGCATAAAATAGTAAAACCGAAAAAGGAACAGCAACAAAAAAATATTGCTCTGTAAATACTGCTATTCCAAGCATTGCAATGAACATTCCTGCCAGGGCAGCAAAAAGAAATTGAGATTTATTACCTGCAATGGTCACTTGGGCAATGTTTTACTTCTTTGCATAACTAACGCTGCAAATAATGCAAATAACAAACTCAGTACTGCCGTTGCTATCATTATCTGTAACCGCTTAGGTCTGTCTGGCCGTAAAGAAACTTTGGCCTTCTCCACTATAATTAATGCTGGTGGTTTGCTGTCAACCATTAACTGGTATTCACCAATCAATTTTTCATACTGCTGTAGCTGTCCTTGCAGCGAACTATTTATGGCTGTCGTGTCAAGCTGAACCTGTAGTTTTTGTTTTCCTGACATCAGCCCCATTAATGTAGCTTCATTGCCGGCACTCTGCAAATTTTGATGAATAGATTGCAGCTTATCCATAATGGCATTGGCCAATTGCGGTGCCAGGCTTTTATCTGTATCCCACACTTTTACTTTTAGCTCTCCGTATTCACTTTTCATTACTTTGGTATTTCCTTTAAGCCTTGTTGCTGCTTTAGTTCTTGCTGCAGAATCTTTGTTTGATATTTTATAATGATCGAAGAGATTGAACTGATCGGTAACCGAAAGATAAATAGTATCGAGGCTGGCGGTTCCTAAAATCATGTCCAGGTCATCCGGCGAGCCGAGGGCCGAATAAAGTGCCTGTATATTTTCATTAAATATTCTTGATTTATCAGCAGCAACAGAACTAGCTGGCACTGATGTGGCCACAGAAAGATATTGACGGGGTTTTAAAAAAGTAATAATGCCCACTGCAAGTAGTGAAAGTAGTGCCACAGCAACCATTTGTTTCCACCAATTTTTTATAAGGTCAGTTATATCCGGCATTGTATGTTGGTTAAGGATGATTCTGTTTTAAAATATTTCGCCACTTATTGAGGTCAACTAATTTAAAAAGTATTGCAGCAGCTATTGTAATAAGTCCGGCAACCGCAATAAGTATCCATCTGCTGATATTGAAATCTCTGCACCAATAATAAAATCCGCAAAGAATTACTCCTATAAAAATATACATTAACAGGGAGCGGAGGTGGATATTTATTCCTGATTTTCTTTGAACATAGATCATAGCAGTAATTCCGCAAAAAGCCTGGCTGATTAATGCAGCAATACAGCAGCCTTTGGCTCCATAACCGGGTATCAGCAGCAAATTCAATACTATATTCAATGCAACTGCAAACAAAGTGATATAACAAAATGGCACCACCTGCCCGGTTGCCGTCATCACCGTGCCATACACCTGCACTAATGAATAGCCAACCAGTGCGGGCAAGCACAATTGCAAAATTTCAATACCGGCCTTATCATTATTGTGATACAAAATCTGCTGCATCCACGGAGCAAGAAAAACAGTGGTGCAGGCAATAAACAATGAAAAAAGCAGCAATAAATGGCGGGAGTTTAATATTGCTCCATCTATGTTATTTCCGCGGCTCCATTGACGGGCAATAAATGGCAAGAGGAAAGAAGCCAGCAGGTAGCCAGCCATATTTGATGCATCAAGCAACCGATAAGCTCCTGCATACAACCCGGCCTCGAAGGCTCCGTTTGTATGTATTCTTTCCAATAAAAATCCATCTAACCGGTAATGAACAGACATCAGCAGTACTAGTATGGCAAACGGAAAAGCTGATTGTAAAATTTGCCTGCCCGGCAGAGATTTACCAAATGAAAGCTTTATTCCTCTTTTGATAAGAATTATCAGCACAACTGTTATGGCAAGCAGCGTACAGGCAATTTGTGCCTGTAAAAATCTTTCAAGAGTTATTCCTCCCCATAAAGAAGGAAAGTAAATAAAGCTGCCGCACAAGAGTATCATTAATCCTTTATCTAAAACAGAAAGCCATGCCTCTGTACCAAACCATTGCTGTGCGGTAACAATACTTCTTACAAAAACAAACAGCGATATGAGAACCTGTATAGCTATTACTCCAGCAAGTATAGGCCATTGCCGGATGCCGGTTATGTATGCCACTGCAAAAACAATAGCTGCATAGATAAGGGCAAAAAGCAGTTTGATAAAAAGAAAACTACCTGCTTTATCAATAAAATTTTCATTATTGGCTGCTAACTGGCGGTTAAAAAAAGTTGTTACGCCCCAATCCAGCAAAAAACTGAAGACGATGGAAAAGTTGAGCAATGAAAAATAAGTACCATACACTTCTGTACTAACATTGTTCTGTACCTGGCGGTCAATACCAAATATCCATAGCGGTTTGATGATTACATTTAATATAATCAGCAAGCCAAGTGAAGAATAAAATTTTGAAGCCTCTTTCATCTGTAAGAGTTGACCGCTACATTACTTTAACGTTGCGGCTAAAACTTTCATCCAGCGAAATGAAAGTTTCAGTTCTTTCAATACCTTTTATCTTTTGCAACTGGTCGTGCAGCACAAACCTGAGTTGCGTAATGTCTTTACAAACGATTTCTGCAAACATGCTGTAGTTGCCTGTTGTATAATTGAGCCGTACTATCTCCGGTATCTTTTGTAAATCCCTGGCCACTGCATCATAGAGAGAACTTTCTTTCAGGTAAATGCCGATAAAAGCAATAACATCATAGCCCAATTGTTTCAAATCTGCCTTCAGCCTTGTACCTTTAACTACTCCTGCTTCGTGTAGTTTTTTGATACGAACATGAATAGTGCCGCCCGAAACAAACAGTTTCTTTCCCAGTTCGGCATAAGAGATTTCTGCATTCTCCATCATGTGATGGATGATCTGCAAATCCAGTTTATCAAGATTTAATTTACCCGCCATTTTAATACTTTTTTAGATAATATTCACAATAATTGGCAAATATTTGAATAATTTCTATAATTTCAAAATATTTATTAGAAAATTTGGAATCAATTATTTGCACGGCCTATATTTGTGTCATCAATTCCGATAGCTATCGGGACTTAAAATAACAAGACATACACTGTGGGGTGATGAAATTGCGAAAGCATGGCAGACATGCCCTCTTGTCTCGGGGGTGGGGAAAACAGGATAAACGTAGTATAGAGCCGTTTGGTCCGCCGAAAGGTGAATCAGACGACCGGGGTCGACCACCGAACTTTGTACTACAGCTAACTGCCCCGTGAAGGTTCGAGCCCTTCCCCTACAGCAACAATACTTCTCATGTATTTATAACCTTCCGCCGCCGGGAAGGTTTTTTATTTTTTTGAAATTGCTTAGAAATGACAGCGGTCTCCTTGTTTGTAGGGTGGGGATCACAGGATAAAAAGCCGCTTTGTTCGCCAGCCGACGGACTGAGGGACCAAGGTCGATCACTGAACTTTGTGTCCTGATAGCTATCGGGATTTTTGCTATAATTGATTAAATCCTTTCCGTTATAGAAAGGATTTTAGTTTCTTTAGCAAGTTTTTTAATGCTCTGCAAGTTCCCCGAGCTTTATTTTTTCCAAGTCTTTCCGTGCAGGAGCAGTAAGTACCATGCCATCATAAGAAAACCTTGAGCCATGACAAGGGCAATCCCAGCTTTTCTCCGCTGTGTTCCACCCTACCGTACATTTAATATGTGTACAAGCTGAATTTACTGCATGCAGTTGTCCTTCTTCGTCTTTGTATAATGCCAAAGTATGTCCCTCGTATTTTACTACTTTGGCTTCCCCGGGTGCCAGTTCTACAAGAGTATCCAGCTTTTCTTTTAAAAAAATTCCACCAATTAAATGACTCACTACATCAGCTGCTTCTTTTACGAAATTGCTAAATCCAGCTACGGGTTTTAAACGATTTGGGTTGAACAGATCCTCATACTCACTTTTACCGGCAACGATTATATCTGTTAATGTCAATGCAGCGATATGACTATTGGTCATACCAATGCCCCCAAAACCCGTGGCCACAAACATATTTTGTGGATGACCGGGCAAATGCCCTATATAGGCAAGACCATCTACCGGATCAAAGAATTGGGACGACCATCGAAAGGCAATACTATCAATATCATAGAATTTTCTTACATAGGCTTCGAGACGTGTAAAACAAATTTCTGTATTTTCTTCATGGGCTGTTTTATGATCTTCACCCCCGGCAATTAAATATTTCTGGCCATCCACTTCCTGTGTACGGAAATAATGATACGGTTCATCCATATCGTAAGCAAGCCCATCGGGGTAATCGCTTTCGTTTTTTAATTTCGCAGCTATCACATAACTACGATAAGGTGCACAACGAAAATGCAGCAAATTTACTCCGGGAGGGATGTGGGTGGCATAAATCAGGTTCCTGGATTTAATAGTTCCCTGGCTGGTAGTTATTTCAAGAATCTCATTTTCTCCGACGCTGGTTACACGGCAGTTCTCTGCCAATACACCTCCGAGCTTTTCAAACTCCTTTGCAAGAGCATAAATATAACGGGTAGGATGAAATTGTGCCTGACCAGTTATTTCAATAGCTTTTTCGAATGGTATTTTAACAGGTATAGTTTTGGTCCCGGATACCTCTGTTCCTATTTTCTTAAATCCTTCAACTATATCGTCCAGTTCCTTTATCTGTTTTTCATCCTTTGCATAGATATAAGCGGAAACTTGCTGGTGTCCACAATCAATTGCATATTCCTCCACATGTTTTTTTATCAGGTCAAGTGCTTGTCTTCCGGCTTTTGCTACAAGCCGTGTATTCTCTTCTCCAAAATTTTTTATCAGTTGATTAAAAGGCATTTCCATAAATGAGTTCAGGTGAGCCGTTGTGCCTCCTGTTGTTCCAAATCCAATATTCTGAGCTTCTGCAATCATTACGGCTTTGCCAGCTTTTTGCAGTAAGAGACCGGTAGTGATACCCGTAATACCACCACCGACTATCACTACATCAAAAATTTTATTACCTGCTGTATTATTTTGCTGTGCTTTGTAGTCAGCCATCCCATCCTGCCAAAGACTTGTACATGCTCCGTCTCTTTTCATACATTTAGTTTTATTAATGATCTTTAAAATTTGCGTTTTGTTATTTACTCTATTAGCAAGTAATCCGTAAAGGGTAACATTCCTATTCTTCCAATTTGTAAGTAATAGGTAAGGTGTACCATCCTTTAACCTTCTTTCCCTTATTCATCCCCGGCGTCCAGTTCGTCATGCCGTTTACTACTTTTATCGCCTCTTCTTCCAAACCATAACCTATTTTAATTCCAGTTGTTTTTGCATTCCCCACCTTTCCATTTTCGTCAATCGTAAACATAACATACACGGTTCCTTCCGCATTATTGTCCATTGCATCCCCGGGATACTCAATGTTGTTGGTAATATAATTTTCCAATGAATTTTGTCCATCCCGGAAAGCAGGTGCTGTTTCTGTATAATTATAATATCCCTTATCATCCGTTTTCATAGCTGCACTCTTATCCATTGTGGGCGGTGTGATTGTTACCTTAGCAACTCTTTTTACAGCGTTTGTCCTTGTTCCCATGGTTGAAGTATCTGTTGTACTGACTGGAGTAGTAGTGGGGTTTGCCGTAGTGCTTGTCGAATCGTTTTTAGTTTCACTTGTAGAACTATTTCCCGATTTGTTACTGTTATTACAGGCTGTTACTAAAAGTACCAGGCAAAATCCTGGTAAAACTCCTGCGAGGATTAAGTTTAATCTATTGAAATTCATAATCTTAAAATTTTAGTTCCCCCTTTTAATCGTCAAAGAAAGTGCCACGATAGAACATCATCTGAATTAAAAAGTGCAGCGTTACCTTTGCCCACCCATGGGACAAAAAAAACTGGTACGCTTTGAAGAGTTGAAAACTTTTCCCAATGTGCTGCAATATCCAAAAGAGGTGGCGGGAAAGTGGAATGATTTCTTCAAAAATAAAAACCCTCTCACTCTTGAACTGGCCTGCGGCAAAGGAGAATATGCAGTAGGGCTTGGACAGTTATATCCGCAAAGAAACTATATTGGAATTGACCTGAAAGGCAATCGTCTATGGGTAGGTGCTAAAAAAGCATTGCAAAATAATTTGAACAATATTGCCTTCCTGCGAACAAAGATTGACCAGATAGCTGAATACTTTGCAAAAGATGAGGTGGCTGAAATATGGATTACTTTTCCCGACCCGCAACTTCGTATGTCAAAAGCAAAAAAAAGACTGACCCATCCAAAGTTCTTACGCCTCTATGAACAATTTCTTATCCCCGGTGGTTTAATACATTTAAAGACCGATAGCCCTGATCTGTACCATTTTTCAAACACAGTCGTTGAACTATATGGATGCAAATTGCATAAAGACCTTGACAACGTATTTACCGGGGAACCCGTAATCGAAGAATTGAAAATTAAAACTCATTACGAATCATTAGATATTGCCGGCAGCAACCGGATACATTATCTCTGTTTTTCATTACCTGAAACTTTACCGGGTAAAGAAAAAGATGAAGAATTAAAACAATTATTGAAGGAGCATGAAGGAGTTGGTTGAGAATACTGATTATTACATTAATGAAGATGGCTATGTGGTACTTACTGAAAAGTATCACTTAGACAAAGGGTATTGTTGTGGTAATGGTTGTAAGCATTGTCCTTATAAATATGAAAATGTGCCGGAGCCTCGTAAAACAGAATTGACGCCCCCAAACCCCTTAAAGGGGGCTTAGCAATTCCTGATATCAACTAACTTCATCCTATGGCAGTAAAGAAAAAAATATCTGAAAAATTAAAGACGTTGAAACCTTCTGGTAAAAGAGAGGAGAACTTCTTTGAACTGGTTTTTGAAGTGGCGAGGCAAATACCAAAAGGAAGAGTTACTTCATACGGAGCTATTGCCGCTTGTCTGGGTACAAAATCATCGGCCCGCATGGTTGGCTGGGCTATGAACGGTGCCCACAGGGTAAAACCAAAAGTTCCTGCACACAGAGTTGTAAATCGTCTTGGTATTCTTTCCGGCAAACATCATTTTTCTCCCCCAGGCATGATGGAAATATTATTGAAAAAAGAAGGCATTAAAGTAAATAATGACCAGATAGTTGATTTTAAAAAGCATTTTTGGGACCCGGTGGCAGAATTAGGATTTTAACTACTGTGGCACAATTCATTCATACCATGCTTTAAGGCTGTTCTTCCTTCTAAAACGGCATGGTTTTTAAGTAAAGGGTAGCAGGATGGCAAAATGCTGTTCCATAACCACTTTTGTATGATTCAAGCTACTAAGTCAATATTGTCAAAAATTTCCCCAATTAAAAAACATGAAAGAAAAGTAATTATAGTAATTGGTTTTTCATGGACTGTAGTTGATTCGCTTCTTTTATTATGGCGAAAAGCCTCCGGAGTATTACCAGAAAAATATTACAGCCCCAATCTCAATTTTTTGAAAGAAGCATTGGTAAGGGAATTAAACGTCTTTCTAATCAGCCTTCTCATCGGATATTTCCTGGTAACTGTATTAAAGAATTACTTACCAGACTCCTCTCTTTGGTTCAATCTTTTTATAAAAACATTATTACTGTTGCTGGTTGCGGTTGTTATGACGTTCTTTATTTATGTAACTTATGAATGGCTGATAGCGGGGCATAGTTTAGCATATTCACTCAAAAAGTTTTTTTATAATTTATTCAATCAACGTTTATTACTTCAAAAAATGCCGCAATGGGTTGTATTATTTATTCTTACCCTGCTTGCTATGGAGATTAACGAGAAATACTCAAGAGGGGTATTCTTCAATATTATGATTGGCAAATACCTTCAACCTCAGGAGGAAAGAAGGATTATCATGTTTCTCGATTTAAAAGATTCGACCCCTATAGCTGAAAAGTTGGGGCACAAAGAGTATTTTAAATTTATCAGAGATTTTATTTATTGTATTTCATCTGGCTTTTTGGAAAACGATGGAAGGATATACCAGTATGTAGGTGATGAGGTAGTAATTTGGTGGCCCGAATCAAAAGCCAATGCCCGGAATGCAATATCTGCCCTGCTAAGTACCCGCAAAGAAATAAATAAGAACTTTAACCGCTTTAAACGCAAATATGATACCCTGCCCGAATACAAAGTGGGCATTCACACCGGCAATGTAATGGTAGGCCAGGTTGGAATTATTAAAAAAGATCTTGTTATGAGTGGCGATGCGATAAATACGGCTGCAAGAATAAGAAGTGCCTGTACCGACCTGAATCAAAAATTTCTTATCTCAAAGGATTTGAATGACCTGCTGGATCTGAAAGAATGGCAATGCGAATCCCTTGGTCTAATTGATATGAAAGGGAAAAACGAGGGTATTGAATTATTTGCATTAAAAATTTAACCTTTAAGCACTTTAGCTTAATTAAAAAGGGAGCTTTTTGGCTCCCTTTGCTTATATAGAAGAATACAGATTTAAGCATAGTGTTTGTTCTCGTCAAAGCTGAAATGATCATAACCGTTACTCTCTGAAAAGAAAGTGGAAATGCTCTGCCGGCATTTTTGCAGCAGGGTTTGCACTACCTGGTGTTGTTTTTTATAATAATTTGCTTTCAATATGCGTACACATAAAACCAGTTTACCTTTATTATGTTCCTCTTTTAATACCAGTGGAAGCTGGCTGGTTTCTTCCGGGTCTGATACTATCCTTGCCAGGCCATAGGTGTTTAAGAAAAAAGGAATGCCTTTTTTGTAATAATTTAATGTTACATAAAAGCTCCTGTCGAACTCGTTTACAAATTGCACCGGTTTGCTTATGGCTATCCATAAACATCCTATCTCATCTACATGAAGTGTTTGTACCACTTCCGAGGGAAGTTTTAAAACGCTGTCAGTATGATAATTCAGGATGGCTGTTTGCAGCTCCTGAATTTTACCGGTAATAAAACAATGCTGGCCTTGGGTATTCATAAAAAAAATTTAGGTGATTATCCTCGATGAAGTATAGAATGAAATTTCTGTACCAGAAAAAATACTGGCTAAAATTTATAAAGTTGTAGAATAAAATCCCCGGCAAATACCACTTAAAGTAAAGCAGCGGGGTAAGTATCATATTCTATCACTCCTCCCGTTAGTATTAATAGACCTCTTTCATAGTTCAACAGGTGTTGGCTAATAAATTTTTTTAGCCACGGATGCACTGATAATTTTCAAAAACTGATTCTTAAAGTAAGGCATTTGTAGCTTCCTAAAATATTTATGAAAGAAGTCTGATAAACAAAAGAGCACCATTTTCATGATGCCCTTTTTACCAAAAACCAAACTGCTATTATTAGAAAACGATTATACTGCTTCCAGGTTTCTTATTTTTTTCATAGAGTCCAGTGCTTCCTGAAGACTTCTTTTTTGTTCCCCAATAAGCTTATCAGTATCTGTATCCATTTATTCATCTGTTTGCACTAAATCCTCATATGCTTTTTGTGCAGCTTTTTCACCAAATTCAAAGGATTCAACAATATATTTCATGTCTGAAGCGGTAAATAAATTTTTTATACCCTTGCATACCCTATACATTTTACCATCTACGGTAGTATCTTAGGCCTTCTAACTTCCAATGGAATAATTTTTTCATTTAACTCCTTCACATAAGTACGGCTATCTTGCGCCATTTTTAAAAAAAACTGTAATTCCGAATCGGATGTTTTATTCTGATCGGCCGCTTTTTCATAGCCTGTTATCCTTTCATTATTAATCCTTACAAGGTCGTTCCATGCTTCAGCAAGTTCTTTTTTATCCTTATTCTGATTTCTTTTATTGTTCAAAGAACCATGCCAGTATTTATTGAGCTGTTTTCGAAGCACCTGTGGAATAATATCCCCAAAAAATATTTCGCTGGTAAAAAAACACCGTGCAAACAGGCACCGGATACTTTTGCTGGTCTATATTTATGTTTTTGGTATTGGTATTGCATTTAGTATTGTAAATTACTGCTAATGGGTTGGGTTATAATTGCTTCGGTCGTGTATATTATTCTATTAATTGGAGTATGCGTCCGTATCCTGTTTGAAACCCATAATACTAATAAAACATTAGCCTATCTGCTTTTCTGTCTTTTTATACCTGTGATAGGTATGGGGTTTTATTTGTTGTTCGGCATCAATTACTGGACGAAAAAAAGGTATAACAAAAAAATTACCGGAGATGAAAAGATGCTGCGGCAACTTAAAAAAGATATTAGAGATTATGATGGAGTAGCTGTTGCTGCGGATGAGTCTGTTGAGCAACATACCGAACTTGCTGCCATGCTGATAAAGGATATTGGTAGTCCTCTAACAAGAAATAATTCCATTAAGCTATTGGTAAATGGTGAAAAAAAGTTTCCCGAACTGTTGAAGGCCCTGCGGGAAGCCTCACATCATATACACCTTGAGTATTACATTTACGAATATGATGAAATAGGTACGCAGATAATAGAGCTATTAATAGAGAAAGCAATGCAGGGAGTAAAGGTTCTTTTTTTATATGATGATTTTGGCAGCCCCTCTATTAAAAAGAAAACAGAGGAACGGCTGCGGAAGGCCGGAGCACAAGTACATCCTTTTCATAAAGTCCGTTTTTACCTGTTTGCCAACCGCATCAATTACCGCAATCACCGGAAAATTGTAGTGATAGACGGGCAAACTGCTTTCGTTGGCGGCATTAATGTGGCTGACAAATATATCAATAATGGAAAGAAGAGTTTGTATTGGCGTGACACTCATGTACAGATAGATGGCCCTGCCGTTTACTATCTTCAATATCTTTTTATTAGCGACTGGAATTTTTGTTGTCCCCATACACTTAAGCCCGGAGATTTATATTTTCCCCCTGCCGCTGCTATAGCAACAGAACAGGATTGCTTTGTACAAATAACGGCGAGTGGTCCCGATTCAATTCAGCCTTCCGTATTATATTCCATCCTTCAGGCTATTTACCTTGCTAAAAAAGAGATACTCATTGCAACTCCCTATTTTATTCCCGGCGATAGTATTCTAGATGCACTGAGTGTGGCTGCATTGAGTGGCTTGTCAGTAAAATTATTAGTGCCTGGTATCAGTGATTCAAAGATTGTAAATGCAGCCTCTAAATCAAATTATAACGACCTGCTGAAAGCCGGTGTAGAAATATACCTTTACCAGAAAGGATTTATACATGCTAAAACAATGGTTACGGATGGTATGTTTTCCATGATAGGAACGGCTAATATGGACAACCGGAGTTTTTTTCTAAACTTTGAAGTAAATGCGTTGATATACGACAAAAAAGTTGCCGGGCAAATGCGTAAACAGTTTTTTGAAGATATGGAAGATGCAAAAAAAATAGATAAAAAGGAATGGTTATCCCGGTCCCTGTACCGGCAACTGCCAGAAAAGCTGGCAAGGCTTTTTTCTCCTGTATTATAATATTAATTACCCCGGATACGATGAAGGAATGATTGAAACACTTCCTTATCCCATTTGGCAAATCTTCCTCTTTGCACCGCCAGGGTGTTATCCAGTTTCGGTTGCAGATAATAATAGAAGGCAAACCGTTCTTCCGGGTTTTGCCATCCAATAATTTGCCCAAAGCGAAGATCATTGAACAGAATGGTATCGGCATTGTGTTCCAGTGTATAAAACTGCTGAGAAAAACGTATAAGCTTATTTACATCCTTATTATCCTTTACCCATAATAGCAAGCTGTCATTTCGTGGAGAATAATGAAGCTGAATATTTTCTTGGCTGTCAAAAACAGATACATAGCCTGTATAGTATCCACTATCATTTCCCGCTACCACAAACCAAAGCCAGTTTTGCAGAGGGGCTGGTGTAGTAAAAAACCGGGTATAGGCCACTTGCTGGTTATCCAATATTTTTTTTACCCGGTGGTTGATGTATATCTTATTACCTGTGCAATATAAAAGATAAATAAACCCTGCAACAAGACCTGTCTTCCACCAAATTCTTCGCTGATTTTTTCTTTTAGGAAGAATGAGCAGCATCAGTAATGCAATGCCGGGTACAATTGAAAAAAACGGGTCGGCCACATACATGATATTAAACGATATGCGGTAATGACTGAATGGCTCAAACCAACCCACTCCGTAATTATTAAATGCATCCAAAAAAATATGAACCAGAATTACAGTACCAAAAAATGACAGCCATCGTTTATAAGATATATTATGCGGACGGTGCCACTTTTCTGCAAATAGAGCAAACAGAGGAGAAACAAGAACAGCAAAGAGAAGGGAATGTGTAAATCCCCTGTGTGCAAGCAGGTGGTCGGCAGTATTCAGCCATAGAGAACTTATAAAATCAATATCAGGAATACTTTGAGCCAATATGCCCCAAAGCATTGCTTTTTTACCCACAGTGCGGCCTGCAAATGCCTCGCCCATACATGCTCCCAGTGCTATATGTGTGAGTGAGTCCAGTTTGGTTATTTACTTTGTCAGCTATTAAAAACAAGGGGCTCCCTATTTCTTTCTTGCACGGAAAAAAATCCACAATATAAGGCCAACAACAAGAAATATTAGTATAAAAGCCCACCACATTCCGGCTTTAAAAATAGTTTCTATAACGGAACAACCTGACAATATCGGAACCATTGAAAGCAATACCAGGTAAGAAAGGTTTTTATTCATGCTCTTGTTTTTAAATGATGCCTCTACCCATTTCAACAATAATGCCTGTAAAGCGGCACGAAATTTTTACTGCTTCTTTTAATTATTCACCAGTAAAAAAATTATATGAACTTACCTGAACTATTACAGCAGCATTTCAATTATCCTCCCTTAGTAAAAATTGATCCTAATACACAAGAGGTTACAGATAAAGACAAAGCCGTTGCAGGAGAATTTGGTCAGGCAGCTATTCCTGTAATCTTAGCCGGGCTTTATGAATTTACCCGGTCTGATGAAGGTGCAGATACCGTTATTAGTGGAGAAGTTTCCCCAAGTTGGGTAAAAACTATTTTTGCTGAACAAAGTCAGCAAATAATAAAAAGAGTGGCAGACTATGCTAATACAACTTACGATATCACGGAGAATAAACTAAATGATATAGCCAATAAATCCGTAGAATTAATAAAAGAGGCAGCAGGTCCGGATCCAAAAAATATTGCGGTGAAGGAATTGATGAGTGGCCAGGTAAACAATATACTTCCTTATTTACCCGCTGTTTTACAGGCGGGTGAGTTACTAAACGATACCACCCTTGATGACAAAACCAATAAAATGGAAGGGCCTATCTCCAGCCTGATGCAGGCTATCGGTTCGGGGTTTTCAGGTTCTGATAAGGATGAAAAATCAGTTAAAATAGTGGAGTAAACTTATCCCCCAATTATTGTATGCCTGATTTATTAAAAGTAGCCTTTGCCACGGCGGGAATGTACTTGGTTGGTTATTCTGCTGATGCGCCTGTCGGGTAAAAAAGAATTAGCACAACTATCTGTTTTTGATTTTGTCTTTGTACTGCTTATCAGTGAAGCTGTGCAAAATGCAATGATGCAGGGAAAAGAAAATGTAGAAAGCGGAATAATAGCCGCCTCTACTTTATTTGTTGTAAGCAGTTCTCTGGATTATTTTCTTTTTAAAAGCAAGCGGTTCTATAAAATAATGGAAGGCACTCCTACACTGATATACCATAAAGGGAAATGGATAAATAAAAACTTAACCGCAAGCAGGGTAAGAAAAGATTCGGTTGAGTCTGCTATTAGACAAGAGGGTTATGAAAGTGCGGAAAAAGTAAAATCAGTTATACTGGAAAATGATGGAAATTTCAGCATAATACCCATTGAAGCAAAATAAATTAAGGTATCGGTAAAAACTAATCCCTCCAGGAGTTTTGCACTAAAACGAGTTCCTTTTGGTTAACTCCTGGAGGGTTTAATTTTTAGAGATACCCTTAATTTGCTATTGCAATGATCAGCTTAACCCGCATTCCGCCTTACTTTTTCTGATTATTTCTTACCGTTTCACTAAAGTATTTCCACATATAATCAGGCAGGAACTTTTCTTTCCCTTTCTCTTTTCCAAAACCTGTGTTTTGCAATAGCTTTAATAAAACTATCCGGCTTCTTATTAATTAAAACACCTTGGTCTGTTGAATTCTCATTACCAGCATATGTTTTTTCTAATAAAGCAATCCCCTCTCCTTCAGTGGCAATTGCTTTGCAATGCCTGTAAGCTTCATTCACAAAATGAATGGCATCTGCTTCTTTTGACAAAGCACTTACACTCTTCCTGCCTGATGGAATAAAGATTGCGTCATAACAAACAGAGGATTCTGTTAGAAAACTGCCATCAACAGCAACAGGCTCCCCTTTTATCGTTTTTATTCCATTGGGTTTGGGAGCAATTATTTTAACTGTTGCGCCTTCTTTTTCCAATGCCGATTTCATTTTATTGATAGATAAATCATCCACACCATTTGCAATCAGGAATGCCACTTGCCGGGTTTTTATAGTATTCTTTACCGTATTATCCATACTTAAAGCGGCAGATTTTTCGATAACCGGCTTTACTTTTACCGGTTCATATTGTTTTGGCTCTGCATCAGCCGGTACACCATGATTAATGGGTAACTGTGGTCCTTTAGGCACCGGAAGTCCCAAGCCATCCGCTACTTTTGCTGCCAGGGATTTGTGTACCTGGGTTAATAAACCAAGCATCCGGTCCCTGATATGTGGCCGCTGTACTTTTCCCAGTTCAAAAGTGAGGGCATCAATAAGGTGTTGTTGTTCGGCAGGTGATTGGCTGTCAAAAAACAATGTAGCCTGGCTAAAATGATCTGAAAAACTTTTACTTCTGTTCCTTATTTTAACTGCATCAATCTTTTCAGTAAAACTTACAAAGCCTCCTTCCATTTTCTTAGCCTGAAACGGGCAACCACCCGATATGCTGTTTGGATGATAGTTCGTAGTATCCGCATTAATTGTTTGGCGCATATGCCCATCCCTCTGGTTATTATGTAAAGGCGATATTGAACGATTAATCGGTATTTCATGAAAATTTGGGCTTCCTAATCTTGAAAGTTGAGTGTCGGTATAAGAAAAAAGTCTTCCCTGTAATAAGGGATCGTTAGAAAAATCTATGCCAGGCACTAAATGCCCGGGATGAAAAGCTACCTGTTCTGTTTCAGCAAAAAAATTATCCGGGTTCCTGTTAAGGGTCATCTTCCCTACACGAATTACAGGTACCATTTCTTCCGGTATCAGTTTAGTAGAATCTAAAAGATCAAAAGGATACTTATGCTCATCCTCTTCAGGTATTATCTGCACACCAAATTCCCATTCCGGAAAATTTCCTTTATCAATAGCCTCCCATAAATCTCTCCGGTGAAAATCAGAATCTTTGCCTGAAATCTTCTGTGCTTCGTCCCAGCATACTGAATGTACGCCTAAGAGTGGTTTCCAATGAAATTTTACAAAGCAGCTTTTGTCTTTATTATTAATGAATCGGAATGTGTGTACGCCAAACCCTTCCATCATTCGTAAGCTTCTGGGTATTGCCCTGTCACTCATGGCCCACATAATCATGTGCATACTTTCCGGCATCAGTGAAATAAAGTCCCAAAAAGTATCATGCGCAGAAGCGGCCTGTGGTATTTCATTATGAGGCTCTGGCTTTACTGCATGAATTAAATCAGGAAACTTCATAGCGTCCTGAATAAAAAATACAGGCATATTATTTCCCACTAAATCATAAATACCTTCCTCTGTATAAAATTTTACAGAAAATCCTCTTACATCTCTTGCCAGGTCAGTAGAACCCCTGGAACCTGCCACCGTCGAAAACCGTACAAATACAGGAGTTTCCCTCGCTACGTCATTTAGAAAACCCGCCTTCGTATATTTTGATAAAGACTTGTACAGCTTAAATACGCCATGTGCTGCACTTCCCCTTGCATGTACTATTCTTTCAGGAATCCGCTCATGATCAAAATGGGTAATTTTTTCCCGCAGAATAAAATCCTCCAGTAAGGTAGCTCCTCTTTCCCCTGCTTTAAGAGAATTATTGTTGTCATTAATCAATAATCCCTGATTGGTGCTGAGAAATTCATTGGTAGATACAGAAGTATCTTGTGCTAAGTCGGTTACTTTTTTACTGGTTTTTACAGTTGATTTTTTTTATTCATACCTTTTGTAGTTGAAGAGAGTTAATTAAAAAAAACCAATGATTTAAGTAGCATTACAAAAATCATTGGTTCATACTATAGGCTAAAGCTTTACTTTATGCTTCCGCCTCTTCTTCTTCGTCCATTACCATAACCGCACCGGGAGTAACCTCTGTCAATTTTTCATCTGCTGCTTTTTCCTCCTCTAATGTTTGTCGCAGTAAATCAGCTGCTTCGCTATGCCCTAATATATCTGCAAACGCAGCAAGCGTTCCATAAGAAGCAATTTCATAATGTTCTACTTTCTGTCCTGACGCAATAATACCAGCATCCATCATTACACCATCCTCACTTTCTTCCATAATGCCCTGGGCTTCTTTGATAAGACCTTCCATAGCATCACATTTTTTTGCAACGGCCTTTACGTCAATACTGGCAAATACTTCTTCCAATCTTGTTACTTGCCCTTCTGTTTCGCCAAGATGATTTTCCAATGCTTCCACCAACGACTCATCAGTAGCATTTTTAATCATTTTAGGCAATGCTTTTACCAATGCTTTCTCGGCCCAGTAAATGTCTTTCAAGCCATCTTCAAATAGCTTCTGAAGATTTTCCCGGCTGGCACCTGTCTTTTCAGTGGAAGCTTTTTTTCCATTTTTTCCAACTGAGGTAGATTTAGAATTTGAAGTACTTTTCATGTTGATTTAGTTTTTTACTGATTAAAAATATTCCAAAAAATAAAAGCAATTGGAATGCCAAACTATACTAAACAATATCTGATAAGGAGGTGTGAAAATATTTCCACAATGGAGCAATAAAATTAATTTTTCGGAATTAGTTTGCGGTAAAAAAATCTACATTCTCACTTCAGGAGAAGATGGTTATTTTCTTCGTAATATTTTATTTCACCCTGCTATATCCTACAATCCTTTAGTTTGTTATCAATTACTCTGATAATCAAGACAGGCATTCTCTGTTATTTTATAGAGCCAGGTAAACAAGCTTTCCTGTTTGGGATTATAAAGTTTTCTACGGTGCCATGCTTGTAAAAAAACTCTCTTCAATACTATTTCTGCCGCTCCGGCATTATTTACCCGGCTTACAATGAGGCCAAATAAAGCAGGAGAAAAACGGTCATATAGCCTGAAAAAAAAATCTTCCCCGTCAAATTCCAGGTTGAAAATTATTTTTTCAATTCCTCTTCCCCTTACCAAGTCTTTCTTATTCATTTAATCAGGATTGTATTTTTCACCATTCATATTCTATAAAAGTAGTGCCGTATTAAAAAGAGGGTTCTATTTTATTTCAAATAAAATAAAGTAGCTGTTATGGGTAAATACCTCCCGGGTTTACTATGCTCTCACTCCTACTATGGTCTGGTAGGTTGGTTTACCCAATTACATTACTTCCTCTTTTTCTTCGCTCATCATTATTACAGACGAGGTAACCTCTGTTAATTTTTCATCGGCAGATTTTTCTACATCCAGAGATTGAACTTTTGTGCCTGTCTGTAACTTGTTTAAAGAAAACTAATGCATTTAGAAAATCATTTTTTCATTTCCGGTTTTTTCTTTTCGGTTTTTTCATTATCCATTACCGGTGTATCTATCTCTGGCTCTTCTTCCTTATAGCCTTCCAGCTATCCATTCTCATCCACATCTTCATCATCGTTTATTTCGCCTTGTGCCTTTGGATCTTTCTTCAGTCCTTCATCTTTATTGGTAATCTTAGAGTCCTGGTTGGTGATTTTTGATTGATTTTGGCCGCCTGTATCCTGGGATTGGTGGTCATTTTTTTGATCCCATTCCTTTTTTTTAGGATCAGCAGTTGTGCTGTTATTCCCGTTTCCCTGCTCAAACCCTTTTTTCTGCTCTTGATTTTGTTTGTCTGTGTTTGACAATCCCTGTTGGGTAGCATTTTTACTATTGTCTGTCTGATTGTTTGTCATAACATAAATTTTATTTGTTATAAATTTGGTTTACCTCTTCAACAACTAAAAAACAATGCCAGTTGTTGTTTACCTTTTACAAAGCCCTTTATAAAATAATATGTGGGAAAATTGCAACAATTTGTGAAAGCCTCTACTCACTGAAAGACCTATTAAAAAATTATTCCGGCTTTGCTGCACTAAAAATAAAAACCACACTCAGAGGTGTGGGTGATAATAAATATGATGACAGCTTTTATTAGCTGTTCAGGTTTTGGTGAATTCTTATTATATTATATAACGCCTTGCGATCAATTTTTAAAAGTTCAGCAGTTTTTTTTTTTAAAATTTACTTCTTTCCATATATTCATGATGGCCCTATCTCCAGCCTGATGCAGGCTATCGGTTCGGGTTTTTCAGGTTCTGATAAGGATGAAAAGCTGGTAAATTAATTTTTGCTGATAAAAGAAACCCTTTCTGTAATCACTTCTTTGTTTGTCGTAATGGATAAGGTGTTTATTTAAAAAGGTGTTTTCGTATTGTTTCAGTAAATACAGCTATATCAAATGGTTTTTCAATATATCCATCTGCTTTTATCTTTTTACATATTTCCCTAATATCTGCATTAGCTGAAAATAAGATAACGGGAACAGATTGAGTGGCCGGGTTTTCTTTCATCATCGTAATGGCTTTCTCACCGCCAATTTCGGGTATCCACAAATCCATTAAAATAATAGCTGGTTGTATAAGCCCAATATCATTTATCACATTTTCGCAGCGGAGCAGGGTTTCCACCCGGTATTGTTTTTTTTCTAAAATTGCTTTGCACAAAAACAAAATCTCCGGATCATCGTCATATATTAAAACACATTTTTGCTCACTGTCCACTAAAGGAGAACAATCAACCTTATCTTCTTTTTTTGTCATCTTTATTTTTATAAAAAAATATTTATTTTCTCAAAATAACAGGGTTGCCAACCTTTAAAAGGTTGGCAACCCTGCTACGCTATTGGCAATGTAAAATAGAATGTACTCCCTTCCCCCGGTTCACTTTCTGCCCATAGTTTTCCCTGGTGGCGTTGAATAATCTCATACGAAATAAACAACCCGATGCCCAGCCCCTGAAATTCTACCGCATGTTCCTGTACCCGGTAATACCTGTCAAATATTTTTTCGAGGTGCTGCTGGCTTATGCCGATGCCATTATCTTTTATTGAAACTTTTATTTCATTATCCTGTTGTGCTATATTAATATACACATCCAACGAATCAGGTGAATATTTAATAGCATTGCTCAATAAATTAATAATTACCTGCTGCAGCCTTTCTTTATCCCCGGTTACCTGTTGCTGCACTTTCCCGGTTTTTACAATGGTATGTTTGGGGGATGAATGCTGCATATCTTCAACGGTAGTATCCACCATTTCATTAAAATTGAAAGTGGAAATATTATAGTTTAATTTTCCATGCTGTATTTTACTTGCATCTAATAACTCTGTTATCAGATCATTGAGCCGGGTAACAGACTGGCTTGCTTTTTTTGCATACAAATTGGTCGTTTCATTTTCAGTATCCAGCGAAAGTTCCAGTAATTGCAAATAGGCTTTAGCAGTTGTAAGGGGTGTTTTCATTTCATGGCTGGCAATGCTGATAAATTCATCTTTTTTCTGCTCCATCTTTACCCTGTCCGTAATATCTCTTGATACAGAAATCAATTGTGGTACTACACCATCTGTACCGAAGAGTGGCGTCACTATTACATCCCACCATTTGGGTGTGCCTTTGGCCGTAGGGCAATAAGCCTGAAACTGTGCTGTCTTTCCTTCAAGGGCTGTTTTTACAGCAGCATCAATGGTTGGTTTGTTTTCTTCGCCCCACAGCTCCCACCAGGGTTTATTTTTCACCATACCAAAATCTTCAATCTCCATCAGGCACATTCCGTTGGTATTCATAAAATAAATGAACCCTTCTTTATCTAACACCTTTACACAATCGGGGCTGCTTTGCAAAACGGTTCTGCTAAACTCTTCTGCAATCCTTATTTTTTCTTCCGATTGTTTCTGTTCATCTATATCAGTGTGGGTGCCTATCCATACAATTACTTTATCGTTCTCATCTTTTTGTGCATGTCCCCGGCTGAGGTGCCATTTATAAGTGCCATCATGTTTTAGAAAGCGGTGTTCTAATTGAAAATCGTCGCCGGTGTTGATAGAGTTTATCCAGGTCTGCTTGTTATGGCTCCAGTCATCAGCATGTATTATTTTTTCCCAGCCTTTACCTTTCAGTTCGTCAAAATTTTTATGGGTATAGTCAAGCCATTGGCGGTTTAAATAGTTTACATTGCCATGTTCATCTGCCATCCACATTTTTTGCGGCATGGCATTGGTAAGAACCCCAAAACGTATTGCACTTTCTTCCTGTATTTTTCTGCCCTTTATTTCATCTGTCACCTCGTAACCAAAAATCAGGATGCCTGTTATTTTGTTATCCTCATTATAAATAGGCTGGTAACTGAAATTAAAATATCGCAATGCAGGCTCAAGCCCTTCATCATGGGCCAGCCACACAGGTACCTCGTTACCAAGATATATTTCTCCGGTGTTATAAACGTTATCCAGAATTTTATCAAACCCCTGGCCCACCAGTTCGGGCAACGCTTCAAAAACGGGTTTGCCCAGAATTTCTCTTGTGCCAATAAGTTTTTGGTAAGATGGGTTTACTAATTCATAAATATGTGCAGGTCCCATTATCGTACATACATAAGCCGGTGAATTCATGTACATTTCTTCTATCATTTCTGCATTGCGCAGTAAATGTTTGCGGCCTGTTATTAACTCGGTAACCTCATACCCAAGAACTAAAATACCAGATATTTCCCCCTCTTCATTTCTAATTGCCTGACAATTTAAATCAATATAAATCTGTTGTGGCGGTTGGCCTTTTACCTTTTCTATCAAAGCTGGCATCTCTTTACCTGCAAAAGGTTTTCCGCCCCTATAAATTTCATCTACTATTTCTACAAATCCCTGGCCTGCCAGTTCGGGCATGGCTTCCATCATTTTTTTGCCTATAAGCTCCCGGTTGCCGGTAAGCTGATGATACCTGTTATTGGCAAATTCAAAAATATACTCCGGCCCTTTTAAAATGACAAAGAACGCCGGTGCCTCCATAAAATAATTGTGAAGCAACTGATGTTGCTGTAAAATACCACTGGCTTTTTCTGCCAGTATTTTTTCTGCTTTTTTTCTAAGGGTAATATCATCCAGGGCCAATAAAATCAATTGCTCGCCGGTTTCCCTGCTGATAGCCTGTATATTAAAACAGATGGTACGTTCGCCAATTACAGGGAATGTAAAAACGATTTCCATCTCTATCGTCTTTTCTTTTTCTTTCTGTATTTTTCCCAGCCCTTTGCGTAATCCCGGAATATCCCATCCTTTATCCTGCAATGCAAATAAAATTTTGCCCAGTGTTTCTTCTTCTGTTAATTCAAAAGTTTCATAAAATGAAGTGTTGGCTGTTTTGATAATAAAATTTTTATCCAGCACCAGTAGTGGCTCATGCAGCACAGCAAGGGTGGCTTCAGCAAACTGGCGGCTTTGGTTCAGTTCGTCATTGCGGTCGTAGAGTTCCTGGTTTACCGTTATTAATTCTTCGTTGGTACTTTGCAATTCTTCTTTGCTGGTTTCCAGTTCTTCATTCAGGCTTTGCAGTTCTTCGCTGCCACTCAGCAACTCTTCATTACTGCTTTGCAGTTCTTCATTGCTGGCTTCCTGGTCTTCGGTAACGCTGCGCATATCTTCCCTTGCCTGTGCCAGTTCTTTTTCTAACTGTTGTATACGGGTATCCTTTTCAGCCCCCCTGCCCCCCGAAGCGGGTTTCTTAGTACCTCTTTTGGGAGTACCTGCTTCTGCTGTATATGTATCCCGGAAAAGAATCAAAAAATGTAAATCAACGGTATTCAATAAGGGAACCACTTCAATGGTTACTGATTTTTTCCCGTCATTTATTAAAATTCCTTCTTTAATAAACGGTTCGCTGGAAGATTTTGCTTTGTGCAGTGCGTTGCGTATTTCAAATGCCAACCCTTCTTTTGCCATTTTCAATACGTTCAGGCTGGCCTTGCCGGGAGAAGGCTCTAAGTAGGCGCCTGTAGAGCCACGAAATTGTACAATCTCGAACTGATCATTTACCACCACACCCACCGGGGTATATTTTGAAAGCAAAATTTCATCCGCATTTTTTTGAAAATCATCCGTCTTTCCTTCTTTGCTGCGCACAAAATAATTTTTATCAGCAAAGGCTGTTTCACTTCTTTCACTAGCCACATTAATAAATCTTCCAGATACTGATTTTTTTGTAAAAAATTTATCCTTATTTCCAAAAGGAATAAATATATCCGAAGCATTGCCGGTAGTTTCTGATTTACCCAATACTAAAATTCCTTTATTGTTGAGTGCATAATGAAAAACAGTTAGGGCTTTTTTTTGCAGAAAGGGTTGTAAATAAATAAGCACATTGCGGCAGGTAATAAGGTCCATTTTTGCAAATGGCGGATCCTTTAAAAAATTGTGCGTGGCAAAAATGCACATATCCCTTACCGGTTTTTTTACCTGGTAATTCCCGTCTGTTTTATTAAAAAATTGCTTCAACCGGGTTTCAGAAATTCCTTCCAGTTCTTTTTTTGAATAAACACCATTTCTTGCTTTTTTAATGGATACTTCAGAAAGGTCTGTTGCAAAAATCTGGACTTTAATATTGGAAGTATGGTCGCTTAAATATTCCTGTATGCATATTGCAATGGAATAAGCTTCCTGCCCGGTGGAGCACCCCGCTATCCAGATACGACCCGGGTTGCTGACTGATTTATTTTTCAGGATTTCCGGAAAAACCGTTTCGCAAAGCCTGTTAAAAGTTATGCTGTCACGAAAAAAAGAAGTGACCGGTATCAGCAGGTCGTTGAATAAAATATCCTGTTCCGGTTTATTTTTTTTCAGGTACTCTGCGTAATCTGTAATGGTTTCCAGATGCAGTATTATCATGCGGCGGATAATGCGCCGTCGAACAGTAGTTTGTTTATAAAAACTGAAGTCCACACCAACACGAATCTTCAGCAATGCCAGTATTTGTCTGAACCCATCTTCATTTATTTTATCTTTTGCATCAGGTTCATCACCTGAAGAAGAAATAGCAAAAGATTGCTGAAGTTCCATCAGCCTTTCCGAAATTTTTTCGGGTGGAAGAATGAAATCAACAATCGCAGCATCAATAGCATGTTGCGGCATGCCATCATAAGCAGCAGAAGCCGGATCCTGGGCAAACGTAAGCCCACCATGATCTTTTATATCTTTTAATCCTGCTGTGCCATCCGCACCGGTTCCGGATAATATCACACCAATGGAATGGCCCTGGTGTACTTCTGCCAGCGAAGAAAAGAAAATATCAATGGACATATTCCTTTCTTTAGCCAATCTCGGACTCAGTTTCAACACACCATCTGTGGCCACCAGCATTTTATTGCTGGGAATAACATAGATATGATTGGGATTGACATGTACATTGTCACTTATTTCTATAACAGGAATACTGGTTACCCGTTGTAAAATCTCCGGCAAAGCACTTTCATATTCGGGATGTAAATGCTGAACAAGTATATAAGCCATTCCTGAATTTTCAGGAATAGCTGTTATCAGTTTTTTAAAGGCTTCCAATCCACCTGCAGATGCACCTATGCCTACAACCGGGAAAAGGTTTTGCGAGAGTATTTTGGGTTTATCGATTTCTTTTGTTGACATGATGTTTTTTTCGAAGACTGTTGACAGTACTATTTAAAAATCTTATCCGGACAACTTAATGGCAGTTTATCACTTGACCTGAATACCTTTTTATACGTTTTCAATTTTAAAACAAACCCTTGTTGCTATAAACCAGCGGGGTTCTCAAAAAATTGATAGCTTTTCAGTTTGGCAGGATAAATTATTGGGGATTAATATTTGTCTAAGAGGCAAACAGTTCTTACTAAATAGTTGGCTTTCCACCTGCACTTATTATATGAACAATATGCCTGCCTGACACTATCATTTCTTTCAGATAGCATTATTTTCTTCGTAATACCGTATTTTATTGTAAAGGGTTTTACGGTCAATATTAAGACGGGCCGCAGCTTTCGTTTTATTAAATTTTACTTCTTTCAATACATTCATGATAGCGAGGTATTCAGCCTGCGATGCGGCATCTTTCAAATCTTTTGGAGGTGCTGCTATTGCAGCTTGTGTTACAACTGGTTCAGCATGGTAAACTGCTCCGCCAATAATTTCCCAGGGCAGCACATTAGTGGTAATCTTTCCCCCAGCAGATAATAAACCAGCCCGGCGAATTACATTTTTAAACTCCCGCAGGTTACCCGGCCACTCATAATTTAAAAACAAATCCATTACTTCATCATCAAACCCATCAATCTGTTTATTTAGCTCCGCCGCCACTTTTTGCAGAAAGAAACCGGCAAATAATTTAATATCATCTTTGCGTTGCCGCAACGGAGGAATAGTAATAGAGAACTCATTAAACCTGTGATATAAATCTTCTCTGAATTTTCCTTTTCGGTATGCCTCCTGCAGGTTTTCATTAGAAGCAACAATAACCCGTACATCAGTACTCATGTCTTTACTGCTTCCCACTCTTTTAAATTTCCGTTCCTGTATAACCCGCAGTAAAGTAGTTTGCACATCCAATGGCAAATTGGATACTTCATCTAAAAACAAAGTGCCACCATCTGCTACTTCAAAAAATCCTTCTTTATCGGCTATCGCACCCGTAAAGGAACCTTTTATATGTCCAAACAGTTCGCTGGCTGCCAGCTCCCTGGATATGGTGCCGCAATCCACGGCTACAAAAGGTTTATCCTTTCTGTTACTGGATTGATGAATTGTTTTTGCTATTACTTCCTTACCCGTACCGCTTTCTCCATACAGGATAACACTAAAATTGGTAGGGGCTATTAATGCTACCTGTTTGTACATTTCTGTTGCATAGTCAGACGTACCAGCCAGGTATTCTTCGTTGAGGGCAAAAGTTTTTCCGACTGCATTTAAAGGCTGGGTTGTATTATCCGGAGAGCCGGTATAATCCGGCGGGGAATTAGTTTCATTTAAACTTTTATTGATAACTGATATTACTTCTTCCGGTATTAGTGGCTTGGTGATATAATCATAAGCACCCATCCGCATCACTTCTACTGCCATCTTTACATCTGAATAGCCGGTGATGATGATTACAACAACCGTCGTATCAATTTTTCTTAATTCTTCCAGCACTTTGCGTCCGTCCATGCCTTCAAGCCTGAAATCACACAAAACGAGGTCAAATCGTTTTTCTTTGAACTTTACCAAGCCCTTGCTGCCAGAATGGGCAGTATCTGTTTCAAAGCCTTTACGTTGCAGAAAATGACTGAGCAGCCGACACATATCTGCATCATCATCAATAATCAATATCCTTTTCATGAAAAGTATTTAGTTTAAAATTAGACAAAAATGAACTGGTTACCCTGGTTTTTACATTTGCTACGGTAGTTATTCATCAACAGTAGAAAATTTCAACCATGATGAGGAAGAAATATACCCCTTTACCCGGTTTCGGGAATCAGTAAGGCAAATAAAATGCCTGTTACAGGCTTGTTTTAAAAAATAAGTGATTGGCAGTAAATTTGTGCCTTTCGGCTTAAATGTTATACAGTTATATCTCAAAAATGTCGAAGGATTCTACACCAGTTGAAGTAAAAATTCTAATCGTTGATGATGAAGCAGACATCTGCTATTTCCTTAGTCACAACCTGGCAAAGCGGAGTTTTATCACCTCTTTTGCCATGACGTTAAAGGATGCAGAGATAAAATTACAAACGGACAAGCCTTCTATTTTACTATTAGACAATCACTTACCCGATGGATTAGGTATTAATTTTGTCAATAAGATAAAATACAAATATCCTCATTTAAAGATTGTAATGATAACGGCACACGACACACCGGAAGACCGTTCAAAAGCCTACAGTAATGGTGTTAACTTCTTTCTTTCAAAACCTTTTACTATTACGGAGGTAAACAGGGTAATTGATCTATTAATAGGTGATGCTGCGGCATAGCGTAAGATGATACACAAACTGGGAAATTTACTCCACAAATTCTTACACGGCCATCATCTGCGCATCCTGTATTTCTTTTTCAGGATGCGAAATTCAGGGTAATGGTGAAGGTAGTGCCTTCTCCTTTTTTACTCTTTACTGAAATATCTCCTTTGTGATTCAATATAATATTCTGCGTATTGGTAAGCCCCAGTCCATTGCCTTTAGGCTTACTGGTAAAATATGGTTCGAATAACCGGCTGAGGGCTTCATCGTCCATCCCTGTTCCGTTATCCGATATGATTATTTTGCATTTACCCTCTTCCCCCTTTGTTTCCAGTATAAGTTTACTGTCTGGCCTTTTTTCCATGGCCTCCAATCCATTAATAATAATATTCAGTACTGCAATCTTAATTCTGTCCATATCCACTGATAAATCACACATATTATCACTGTATTTTTTTATCACCTTCACCTCTGTCAGCGATACTCTGTCTGTAGCCTCTTTTAATGTTTCATCTAATAATTCATTAGCCGATATTTTAGTAAAGTTGAGTTCAGAAAATTTAGTGGAGTTCAGCAAATCTGAAATAAGCTGGTTGATGCGGTTACTATTTCTGCGAATCATCTCAAATAAAAAATCAGTGCTTTCATAGTTGGCTGGAATTTCAGTTTTTAACTGTTCGGCTGCCAGGTTTATATTGGTAAGAGGGTTTCTTACCTCATGTGCAATGGTACGGGCAATGCGGCCTGTAATGGCAAACTTTTCAAGGCCCCGCATCTTAATAAGCTCCGTATTAGCTTTGGCCAGCTTTTCAATACCGAGTTTTAGTTCTTCCTGGTAGTCCCGCATATGTTGTTCGGCTGATTGCTTTGCTTTATTTTCTTTGGCATGGGTAACAAAACCAAAAACAACCAACCCTATTGCTATAATTACTGAGACTATATTAATAAGATTAAGACCATTGGTGGTTGCTTGCACTTTTTTATCCCTTTCAATAAGCACCAACGTTGCTTTGGCTTTCATTTCGCCTACAATGGCCTTTATCTTATCCATTGCTGCTTTTGATTGTGGCTGCATCATCATCAACGAGTCGGTAATCACTTTGTTATTCCGTTCATATATATTCAGATTATTATCAAATAAGAAAAATCTCCTGTCTATTTGTGGTTTCAATTCAGCAAGCTTTTGCCGCTGAAAATCATTGCCGTCGGTTTCGTTTACAAGTAACCTGTAAAAAGAATCCGTAGTTTTTTTAACCGCTTCGTAAGGGCGCAGGTAACCGGGTATCCCCGTTATAAAGTAGCCCTTTAATCCCGATTCTGTCTCACTTAGTTTTGATAACATCGTTTCCAGGTTAACAATCATCTGGTTGGAGTGCTGCACCAGTTTGGCCTGATCAGTAAACCTTCGGTTGGCATATAATGTACCGAGGTAAGCAAATACCAACAATAAAAAACCAACTGCATAGCCAAGCCTTATCTTGCCCAGGTTATTTATGCTTAGTTTTACATTTTTCATACTCTATTGCTATATTATAGCAGTTTTAGTACCCGGTTAAAGGTATATGATTATGAAATGCAACGGGATGCTTATTACATTTCCATGCAGCATATATTTTTTGTTTGCTGATAATTCCCAATAAAATCTGGCACCTGAATTTCTATCAGCTTCACTATTACTTTATTTTCCGCTTCTTTTGAGAGGATGGGTAAAATTCTGTTGCTGGTAGCAATGGCCGGATTATAATGGCTAAAAGAGCTGAAATTACAGGTATCAACTTCCCCTCCCATTTTAGCTTGTCGTAATGTCTCTGTCTTGTCTTTAAAACTATATAACCCGTTTTTTGTGTATTGCAGCTTTGCAGTATGTTTTATAACCTCACTATTCAAATACCCTGAAATCAGCAGCGAAAAGGCGAGCAGGAAAAAAATAATTACAAAGAAATATTTCATCTTGCTCCGGTTACTTCCATTTTTAAATTCATTTGCCATTTCTTTATTCACTGATTATACTTCAATAGTTAATAATGCTGCACACTACCTTTCAAAAGAGAAAATTGACATATCGCTGTTTTTTACTCCTTTTATTTCATCTGCAATAATTTCTGCCCCTATCAGGCTAAACGTAATTCCGTTTCCCCCAAAGCCCAGTGCAAAATAACTGTTGGGTAATTTTTTGTAATTGCCGATATAGGGCAATCCGTCTTTAGTAGAACCGAAAGTGCCTGTCCAGCTGAATTCAGGAATAAAATCTATATGAGAAAAAATTTTTTTAAAATCCCCTGCCAGCTGCCTTGTCTTTTTTACTAGTAAGCCATCTCTTTTTGCCGGTGAATAAAAATATTCATCCCGGCCACCCACTAATATCCTTTTGTCCGGTGTTGTCCGCATATATAAATAAGGGTCGGCGGTATTCCAAAGCAACATATCGTTTTTCCAGAAAGGCTTATCAATACTTAACGTTTCGCTGACAATGGCGTAGGTAGATTGCAATTTTATAACCGGTTTGTTGATGTATTTAACTACTTCATAGCCGGTAGCATACACTAATTTTTTTGCTTTAACAGTGTAGCCGTCTGCCGTTATCAGCTCTACACCATTTTTGTTATGATAAATAGCAGTAATGGTTGTTCTGTCATACACTTCAAGCCCCCTTTTCAGGTTATACTGGTGCAGGTGATGCGTAAACATATAGGCATTTGTTTGCCCGCCATTAGCTGAAAGTATACCTGCCGGGGCATGAATTCCTGTTTTTTCGAATACGTCATTCTTTTCCAGGAATTGTACACCAAAGCCGTTTTTCTTTCTGGCGGCGAATTCTTTCTTCAAATCAGGTACATCCTTTTTAGCGGCGGCATAATAAAGGCTTTTCTTTTTTTGAATATCGGCAAACCCAATTTTATTGGCCAGTCTCACTAATTTGTCTATGGCTTCCTTACAAAGCCAATACGATCTTGCTGCATTTTTTTCCCCAACCATCGTTGATAATTTATGCAAAGGGGTATCAATTTCATATTGAAGCAGCGAAGTACTGGCACAGGTGCTACCCAGTCCAATACTTCTTGCATCAACTATCACACAGGGAATGTTTTTTTCTAAAAGGTGGTGTGCTGTTAATGCTCCGGAAATGCCACCACCCATAATAACCACATCCGTTTTGATATTTTTTATGAGCTTGGGATAATTAAATACCAATCCATTTTTTATCAACGAAAAGGGGTAGCCTGATTTAAGGTTCATGCTATATTATTGAAGATACCTTCTTACTGTCCAGGCAATCGTTTCATGTTCCCGAATGAGGTCAGTCAGAAAATCTGCCGTCCCTTTGTCACCATATTTTTCATCACAATCGTCTATATTTTTTCTCAATTGAGTAACAACAGCTTCATGATCTTTTAATAATTCGCTTAGCATTTCTTTTTGGTCAGGATATTTACCCGGAGCTTCCTTTAATGATGAATGTTGTAAAAATTCCTGCATGGTACCGGGTGTTTTAGCCCCCAGCTTATTAATTCGTTCCGCTATCTCATCAATCGCTTCTTCTAATTTCTTATAATGTTCCTCAAACAGTTTATGTAATTCCATAAAACTATTGCCTGATACATTCCAGTGGAACTTTCTTGTTTTGGTGTATAACACCACTGCGTCAGAAAGTACCGCAGTTAATATATTATTTACAGCTGTAAGGTTTTTAGCAGATATGCCAATGTGTGGTTTCATAATTAAAGTTTTTTGTTTAAAAAAATATCCCTGACCCGGTTGCAAGTTTTATTCCAATTATCTGGCAGCCAGCTTAAAGCAGATAATCCTCAATATGTTGAAAAAAATCCCCACTTTATTTTCTGAAATAAAAAATTCAGGATGCGGAATGTTTGGCACAAAGTTTTGATAGTGGAGAGGAGAATACAGTAAACAAATTTTGTAAACTTTAAATTCAATTACTATGTTACGCTGGACAGTTATTTTTCTAATAGTAGCCATTATTGCTGCTGTTTTTGGCTTTGGCGGTATTGCTTCTGGTGCTGCGTCTATCGCTAAAATTTTATTCTTTGTCTTTATTGTACTTTTCCTGCTTTCCGTGATTTTTGGAAAAAACGTAAAAGGTTCGGGTGTTTAAAAGAGACAAAGCATTATTCTGTACTTTATATTCAAGATTATGAAACGAATGCTTCAGATACTGAGTTTAATTTTTTTAGGGCTATGGGTAGCCGGGTTATTTTATCTAAATGGCACCAGCACCATACATATAGCACTGATAGTTGGATTGATTTTCTTTTTCCGGTCGTTGATGATAATTGAAACTCCGGCTATAAAAGAAACAGGAAATACAACAACTGAATAGCAGCATTTGGTTTTCATCCGTACATCTCTTTTAAAAAACAATTAATAACAATTAAAATTCAATTTTATGAGCTCAAAAGTATTATTAGGATTTTTAGCCGGCGCAGCTGCCGGTGCCCTGGCAGGAATATTACTTGCCCCGGAAAAAGGTTCCGAAACAAGAAAGAAGATTGCCGGCAAGGCTGGTAATATTACCGACTCGGTAAAAAATTCTTTTGGTGATTTTATTGACAGCGTTAAAGGTGCCTATGCAGGTGCAAGGGAAGATGCTGAAGAATTTGGAGATAAGGCTACGGGAAAGATGAACAGTTTGAAGAATGAAGCAAAAAATGCTTTATCGTAAAGCAGAGATGCTTCAGTTAAAAAACACCGGCAGGTATAAAAATCACTACTTATGCAGTCCCCGATTGAACATATAGAAAATATCATTTCCAAGGCAGGAGACCTGGCTGAAACGAAAGCTGAATTGTGGAAATTGAAAGCCGCGGGAAAGATTGCCGAAACGATGTCTTCTGTTATCTCCATGATGGCCATTGCCCTTATCTCAGTCGCATCAATAAGTATCATAAGTATAGGTGGTGCGTTGTGGATTGGACATGAGCTGGGAAATTCAAGCTATGGGTTCTTTATAGTTGGTGGTTTTTATATCCTTGCCGGATTATTGATTTACATTTTCAGAAAGCATTGGATTAAAGGTCCTTTGAATCATTTGCTTATTAATAAAATAATGAAATAATGATTAACCGGGTTTACAAGAGCAATGGCTTACAACAGAAAATTGAGGAACTGGAAGCATTGCAAGCCATCCAAATGGCTGATTTGAAAAGTTCTGCCGGTGCACTATTAGATGGTTTTAGTCCTTCGCAAATGCTGCGTGGCGCATTACGGGATGTTACTACTTCCCCGGATCTGAGAATGGCGGCCCTTGATACAGCGGTTGGAATTGGTGCTGGATTTTTGGGCAGAAAATTATATGTCAGAAACTCCCACAATTTTTTCAGGAAAATAGCCGGTTCGGCTGTTCAGTTATTTGTAACTACTTTTGTCCGAAACAAAATGTCGGAAATAAGAGATAATAAGGCCGAGAAAGAAGAAGATTAATAATACCATTTTATTTGGTTGTAATTTAGTACACTGATGAAAGTTGAATCCACGATTCAGCTTTTTTATTTTTTCAATCTTTATCCGGTATTAGTCAATGAATATTACGTATAACAATCGTATCAAACAGGTATTACTGCTATTGCTAATCCTGCTATTGATTTTCCTGGCTTTTAAAGAGCTGACAAGCTTTTTGCCCGGTATATTAGGTGCCATCACATTATATATGTTGAGCCGGGCCGGTTATTTTCAATTGGTATATCATAAAAAATGGAAAAAGGGATGGGCTGCTGGTCTTTATATGTTTTACTATTTGCTGTTATTAGGCCTGCCCATTTTCCTCGCCATAACACTGATCAGCCCCAAGGTGAATGCAGTAATAAATAACCCTTCAGCTACCATTGAAAGTATAAAACATGCGGTAGAAGAAGTGCAGCAGAAAGCAGGTGTTACTTTCGTTTCTGAGAAGTCGCTTACCGATTCGCTGAATAAGGTTAGCAGTTTTATTCCTTCTTTATTGAACAGCACCGCTAACCTGCTTACCAACCTGATACTGATGTTGTTTTTTTTGTATTATATGCTATATCATGGCAAGGAAATCGAAAAGTACCTTTTCCGCATAATTCCTCTCAAAGATACCAATACCGCAATGCTGGCTGCGCAAACTAAAAAGATTGTAAAAGCAAATGCACTTGGCATACCATTAATCTCCATTATACAAGGCCTTACAGCTACGTTGGGATATTTTATTTTTGGTGTTCATGAATGGGTTCTGTGGGGGTTTCTTACGGGCATATTTGCTTTTTTCCCTATAGTAGGTACTATGATTGTGTGGGTGCCCCTTGTTATTTACATGTATACAGCCGGTAATGCCGGTATGGCAACCGGTCTCTTGCTATACAGTGTAATAGTAACAGGTAATGTAGATTATATATCCCGTATTACCATTATGAGAAAACTCGGTAATGTACATCCGGTTATTACTGTATTGGGCGTAATAATCGGGCTTGGCTTATTTGGCTTTATCGGGTTAATTTTTGGTCCGTTGCTTGTTAATTATATTATTATCCTGTTTAAGATTTATATGAATGAATTTGTAGAGCCATTGGCAGAAGAAAATAACCCGGAGACTAACGATGCAGGTGTGAGTGAATAAAGTAGCTGATAAAAATAGGCCGGTCAGTAGTTATTAATTTCCTACTTCAACCTATTACCTGGTTTAAAAAAGCTCCTCTGTTTAAATAAAAAAGGGGCTGTCCTTATATAAACTCAGGCTTACATCACCTGTATCAAAACTATTTGCTTACATGAGAAACCTATTATTACCCGGCATAGGCCTTTTGTGACAAGTAGTGAAATGGAACAGCTAATACTTCCGCATTAACCTCTCCCTGGGCTATCAATACACTTTTTTCCAATATTTCTTTATACATATGGCCGATAGGTAATTCTTTATCTTTTAAATAAACGGTGTTCCCATCAAATTCTATTATTCTATCTAATGAAACGATGTAAGACTTGTGAACTCTTTTGAATATTGTTGCTGGCAATAGCTGCTCCATCCGCTTCATCGTAAGTAGTGCCAGGTAAGATTTTTTTTCTGTTACAATTTTTAAATAGTTCTTACATCCCTCCACATAAAGAATTTCATTAAAGCAAAGCTTTACATACTTACCATCTGTTTTTATAAAAAAATATTTCTGCATGAATTTTCCATTTTAACAAATATATGTTTCAATTCAGTGAAACAGAAAATGTTTGTTTTGCTGGCGGCATACACTGTTCATCATTGCAAACCATAAACTCTACTGCTCCGTTCACTGCTGTCTTAACAGCCGCCTTTAATTTTATTTTTTGAACAAACATCACTTTGGATGAATACTGCTTTACCTTAACTCCAAAAAGTGGTTCGAAATGTTCTTCCATCTTACCGACCTCTGTTGTTTTTCCATCAAACTCAACAAGTGGATTCTTCGAAAAATTGATTGAGGTTGGAACAGGACCGCCATCGGGAGTTGACTGAGAATATATATGCCAATCTCCCTCCAGTGTGGCCACAAGACGAACCTCATATGTTTTCGCATCCAGCTTTATTGCAGAAAACGACCAGGATACAGGCGATTGAGCCTTTGCACTTATAACAACACCTGTCAACAATACTCCCAAACTAAAAATCAACTTCTTCATATTTTAATTTTCTTAGATAGCAAATAATTCGTTCAATGCTCTATTCAGTTCTTCGCCACGAATATTTTTTGCGATGATCTTTCCAGCCGGGTCCAGCAAAAGATTCTGCGGAATGGCCCTTATGCCATATTGTTTTGCTACTACATTATTCCAGCCATTCAGATCACTTACTTGTGTCCAGGTCAGTTGATCTTTATGTATGGCATCCATCCATACCTGCTGCTTTCCCGGCTGATCGAGTGAAACACCCAGCACCGTAAATCCTTTTTGCTTGTACGTATTGAATGCTTTTACCAAATTGGGGTTCTCTGCACGGCAGGGGCCGCACCAGCTTGCCCAGAAATCAATTAGTACATATTTTCCTCTAAAAGAAGAAAGTGACACAACTTTTCCAGAGGTATCATTTTGAGTAAAATCCATCGCATATACGCCAACACTTGTTTTCTTTGCTGCATCAACCAACAATGCGAATTCTTTTGCAGAAGCCCATTCCTGTGTAGCAGCAGGCAAACTCGCAAATAATGGTTCCACCTTTTTTACGTCTATATCCCAGCCTGCATATTGTTTTAATATATATAAGGCTATTGGAGACGTGGGTTTTTTTTGCAGGTAAGTATAATATACTTTTTCTTTTCTTTCTTCAGAAAGTTTTTTGGATTCTTCCTGTATTTTCTTCATTCCCTCTTCATCTTTTGTTTTGGAAAACTCCCTGTATTGTTCATTTAAAGATTTTGATTGCTCATCGTAGGGCTTTAGCATGTCATTCAAAGCAAGATAGTCTGCATGAGCTTTTGATCCGGTTATTTTTGCAGCTTTTAGGGAGTCTTTAGCAATAACCGTAAGTTTACCCGGCTCGAGGAAAACCGTTATCCTCTCAATCTGCGGTTTTGCATTTTCTTCTTTGTTTTCATAACGAACAGAAAGATTTGCGAGAACAGGTTCAGCAATTTTTGTTTCAAATTTGAATTTACCTTTATCTAACTGGACACTGTCATTAAACGTAACATCCCCCGCCCGGTAAGAAAGATAAACCCATTGCACCGGTTTGGTCAATTGGATGGTACCGGAAATTTTCACTTCTTTAAGCGATGGTATCATCAAGAATGAAACCGGGATAGTCAGCAAAATAAATATCCTTTTCATTTATTCTATTTTAGTTTAATAGTAAAATATAAGTGGCCTATTTTGTAAATATTTTTTTCAATTTTTTATTTAATGCTTCATCTTCCTCACCATACCGACCTATGATCATACCCGAAGGGTCAATCAATATTTTAGTTGGTAACGTATGAATGCCAAATTTTTCATTGATATCCTGATCGTTCAGCTCATTATTCAATCTTTTTTTAATATCAAGACCTCTTAGCACATGTTTCCAGGGAAGTCCGTCCTTTTCCACCGCTTTTTTCCAGGCATCGTGATTGCGGTCATCATCTGAAACGCCAATTATCTCCATTCCTTTATCCTTGTAGATTGCATAAAGTTCTTTCAAATGCGGGTTACCCTTTCGGCAGGGAATGCACCAGCTGGCCCAAAAATCTACCAGTACATACTTCCCTTTAAAATCAGCCAGGCTCAGCTTTTTGTCATTAATATCAAATGCTTCAAAAATTTTTGCCATGCTTCCCGGTGAGCCACCTCTTAATTTCTTAATCTCCTCCCCTATATATTTTCCAAATAAGGTCTGCTGCATGATTGCCCCCATTTTGTTATAAAAGAATGTCAGGGAATCAAGGGTGAGATCGCTGACATGAAAACGAAGCATATAAGCTGTTACATATGATTTGGGATGTTTATCGAAGAAAACATAGTCCTGTTCATCCATTTCCGCAAAATAAGGAGCCAGTCTTTCTCTTATGGCCGCATTTTTCTCTGCATCTTTCTCTGTTCGTAATGAATCAAGTTGTGTCCTATATTTTTTTTCTACCTTGCTCTTTAAGCGACTTAGAGATTGGTATTCATCCTGCAATTTTGAACCGATGAACTTTGCGGTCTTAAATTTCTTTTCTTCTACATTGATTGTAATATTTTTTGGTTCCAGGAAAAAGTTTGTATAATCCGGATCACCAACACTTCTTGATTGAATCTTTCCATACAGACTTGCCATCACTGGTACTGTCAGGTTTCCTTTAAACTCGAAATTTCCGTTTCTTATTGCAGAACTATCCTTTACAGATTTTCCATCGCTACCGGGATAAGTGAGAAATATATACCCTTCTGTCTGGCCCTTTATCTTACCCTTAATTAAAAAATGACTGGCATTTCCCTGGGCCGCTACCTGGTGAGAAACACCCAGTGTTACAAATACTATGGCGACAATAAGTTTAAACATCCTCTTCGGAATTACAGTTATTAGTTTAACAGATTATCAATTATAGCCGGAAGTTCTTTTGCTGAAGGCACCGGGGCATTCATATCAACAACTTTAAAATCTTTATCAAACAACAGCACACGGGGAATGCCGACAATATTGTAAGCATCCAGTTTATTCCGGTTGATCTGCCATTGAATTCCATCTGCATTACGCTTCGCCACATTATTTTTCCAAAGCTCTGCTCCATCATCAATTGACAAGGAAACAAATGCAATAGCCGGGTTGGTCTTGTATTTTTCTTTCAGTGTTTCGTAATGAGGCATTTCAGCAAGACAGGGACCACACCATGTAGCCCATAGATCAACATAGATCACTTTACCTTTCAAGCTGCTTAATGTCACATTGTTTCCATTAAGATCAACAGCTGTAAAATCAGAAGCAATATCACCTTTGCCAAATTTTAAAAGATTTTCAAGCGATGCTTTAACAGCAGTCCGGTACTTTGCCGTGACGATACTATCAATACCCGGAGTAAAGGTTTTAAGTTTTTCCTTATCGCTAATGCTCTGCATTGTTCTGACTAACTTATAAGATGTATACCAGTCTTTAATTTGATTGATATCTTTTGCTTTACCCGGCACATCCAACAATTGGTTTGCAATGTCCCTATATACAACGATTTTCATGAAAGAAGCATCTGCGAAATTTTTTTGGGAATCTTTAATAAGTGGTTCAGTAATTTTTTTGTAGGCGGAAATGTAATCTTCCAAAGAATCTTTTGAAATTTTATACCGGGCATATGATTCGCCTGACTTATAGCTATTCAGCATATCTGCTTTTATACGAGCCCTTTCCAGACGTTTAAATTCAGGAGTGACCCCTTTTAGTTCCTTAAGCTTATTTTTTCTGGATGAAGCCATCTCCATTATTTTATCAACAGTTTTCTGAGGCTCAGGGAAAATATTTCTACCGGCTTCTATAAATGATCCTCCTTTGGGATAGCCTATGCGACGAAGATATAAGGAAGCTGCGCTACCTTTCCCTTTAAAACTTCCGGCTATCGGATCTTTGTAATCAATTATCACTTCCATTTCATCTCCGGGGGATAAGTAAAGAGCATTTCTTCCTATGCTAAAATAATTCGGTGATGCTACCTCGAATTGAATACTGAAATTTCCATTTTCATCCGGTATAATCATCCTTTCACTGGTAGGAGGTAACAAATATTGCATATCCGACATATCGGATACCTCTACCTGGTTGCTGAAATTTTTCAACATACCTTTTAACGAAACCATTTTACCGGTTTGCCCGATAACACTTAACGGCAACGCAATAAGACAAATACTTACAATCTTTATTAAAATCCTGTTCATTTTTTAATTTTATTCAGTCTGTGAATCCTATTTCAAAATATCATCTAGCTTTTTATAAATTTCATCGTCTTCGCCTACAAACCTTCCTACTATTTTCCCTTCAGGATCAATAATTATTTTAGTAGGAAAACCAGCAACACTGAATTTTAAAATATAATCTTCGTCCTTTCTGCTTAACACATGATGCCAGTTATATTCAGGTTTATCCGCAATAAATTTTTTCCATCTTTCTCCGTTATCAGATTCTTGTGCAACTCCCAGTATTTCCATTTTGTATTTGTATTTATCCAGGTATTCCTTCATTTTAGGCATACCGGCGATACATGGGCCACACCAAGTACCCCAGAAATCAATTACCACATACTTACCTTTTAATGATGACAGGTCAAATCTTTTTCCATCATAAGTATTATCTGAAATAATAGCTGGTGCTATTTTGCCAACAGCGGTTGCAGAAATGCCATCGACTCTTTTAGCCGCTTCAATATAAAAAGATGTTCCAACTAGCTCTTCCTTATTTATCGTACTAAATAGGGTCACCGCTTTTTCATTTGTAATCTGAGACCGTAACATCATGTCGGCTAATAACCATGCAGATGTTGCCGAAGCTGGATTATCATTAATAAATTTCTCTTTGATCGTTATAACCTTTTCATCAAGCTCCTCCATAGTTTTTTTAATTTCATTAATTGCGGCAGAATCAGTTACCAGCTGGTTCGCAATTTTCAGATTTAGATTAACACTTTTGTTCATCAAAGGAAAAACTGATTTGTTCAGTTTTGCAAGACTTTTATTAGCCTCATCGCCTTTAGGGTAAGCGTCTACAAAGTCTGTAATCTTTCCCGAAAATTTTATATTAGCTCCCGGTGATGCAACAAACTGAAGTAAAGAAGATTTAGCCGGAAAATATCCTCTGCCAGTTCTTTTAACTACTCTTTCCACATTTGGGCTCATAGAAATCATAGTCATTTCCTTAATAAGAGTAGTATAAGAAAATGATCCTTTGATAACATCTATTGAATCTCTTCTTGAACCACCCTTTGCATTTTCATCTCTTAAACTGATATACATTTTCTTAGAATCAAATCCTTTTATTTTACCAGAAACTGTAAAACTTTTTTCCTGAGCTGACGAGAATTGAGCAATGAGTAGTAAAAAAATTACTCCAACATCTGACAAGAAGTTTTTTTTCATCATATTTCTATTTTAAATACCCCGCTAATATTTTTTCCACTTCATTTCCATGCAAACCTCTTTCAATTATTTTTCCTTCTGGACTTATCAAAAAATTATCCGGTATGGGTTGTACTCCATAAAGCATCGCCACTTCATTTTCCTTTTTAAAATCTGAAATATGAATCCAGGGTAATTGATCTTTTTCTATTGCTTTTTTCCAGTTGACTCCATTTTCATCTAACGAAACTCCAATAATTACAAAATCTTTATCCTTAAATTTTTCATACGCTGCTTTTACATAGGGATTATCTTTACGGCAGGGCACACACCAACTTGCCCAAAAGTCAAGCAGCACATATTTGCCTCTGTAATCTGAAAGAGTAATATTTTTCCCGTTTACATCTTTCATGGTAAAATCAGGTGCCGGTGAGCCAATCACACTTCGTTTCTTGCCCTCAATCTTTACAGGCATCTTTGAGAGAATCGATAGCTCCTTTACATGTTCTCCAAGGCTTAAGTAATATTTCTCTAATTTTTGAACGGGCATTTTATCTGCTATAAGAAGTAATAGCATTCCACTGGCTAAAGAATTGGGTTTATCAGCTACAAATTCATTTTGAAATAAAATAATAGAGTCATACAAAATACCGATTTGTTTGAATTCGGTTTTATAAGCAGCGGCAGAACTATCGCCGACCTGCTTTAATTTTTTCTGATGACTTTTTATTTTATCATAATAATTATTCATCCGGCTATTAACATATGAATAATCATTATTGTTAGGTGTGCCAATCACCCTTGTATGCGTAAGATCATCATTACTTCCGTCAATTTTTATTTTACCTTCTTCTATAAAAAAAGTAAAATTACCATTGTCGCCTCTTTTGGCAGTAGTTTGCGCCCATACCATTACCGGTTTATCAGCCTGGCCTTTATAAGAGAATTTATCGTTGCTGGCCGCAATTAAAATCTTTTCAGGATTTGCTGTATTGACAGACTTAATGCTTAAATAAAGGGTGTCATTTTTAAGCCCTTTTATTTCGCCTTTTATTTCATACTTAAAGGTGGATTGCGAACTGCTTTGAAAAGAAACGAAGCAGAAAAAAAAAGTAAGATTTAAAATAATCGTTTTCATTCAACTAATTAATTTAAGTAAGCTGGCCAGTTTTTTAATTCATTTCCTTTCAGCCTTCTGTGTTATTTATCCAACAACTCAGCTAATATTTTTTCTAACTCTTTCCCTTCTAATCGTCTGCCAATAATTTTCCCGCTAGGATCAATTAAAAAATTATCAGGTATTGGTTGAACGCCATATGTTTTTGCAACCATACTTCCTAACCCCATCAGGTCAGATGCTTGAGTCCACACAAGTTTATCTTTTACAATGGCAGCCTTCCACTTATCAGCGGCATTTTGCTCATCTACAGAATACTGTAATATTGTAAACCCTTTATCGCCGTATTTCTTATACATCTCTGCCAAATGAGGGTGTTGTGCTCTGCAAGGCACACACCAGTTTGCCCAAAATTCAAGTAGCACATATTTGCCTTTGAAATCAGAAAGCCTCACAAGGTTACCACTGGTATCTTTTGAAACAAAATCCGGTGCCGGCATGCCAACTGCCGATCTTTTCCTCGCTTCTATCTTTTGAGGAATCAATCTTACATAACTGATGTTCTTTACTCCCCGAGTAAGATTGGTATATAACTTTTCCAGTTCTTCTACTGAAACATGATCCTGCAACACATAGAGATAAATAGCACTGGCTGGCGAACCGGGATGTTCAGCAATATAACTAACCCTTCCTGCCCTGATCGAATCACGACATACATCCATCTCATTTGATAATCTGTCAGCCTCTGCTTTGTTATCGCCAACTGCCTTGTATTGAGTTTGCAATTCCCTGATCTGTCTATAAATATTATCTTCTATCTTTTTATAGGAGGAATATTCTTCATTTCCTTTTGTACCACTGATCGTAACAAAATCAAGTGAATCTCTATGCCCTTTTACGTTGATATTTCCTTTCTCAGTAAAAAGAGTAAAGCTTTTTCTTGCTCTGAATCCACCGATCATAACAGCTGCATCATGAACCGCATCAGTATGTCCTTTTATAAAGAACTTGTCGCTCTTTCCAATGGTGATCAGTGTGTCAATTTTTAATTCCCCGCCTTTATAATAATTACGTACATAAATGATAACACTATCGTTTCCCAACCCTTTTATATTTCCTGTTATTGTAAAATCATAGCCCCCTTTTTGCTGAGAGAAAGATAACAGAGGCAGGACAGCTAACAACAATAACTGCAGGTAAGCAATTTTTTTCATTTTTTTTTATGTTATAAGTATCCCGATAGTCGTCGGGATACTTATAAGTTATTGTTGGTTCAAGCCGCTTTTTTTCTTTCCAACATAGCTTTTATCATCATATCAAGAGTAGCTTCATTAGCTGCATCCGTCCTGAAGTTGGAAAAAATTATTTTGCCATTCTCATCTATTAAGAAATTAACAGGGGCAGCATTGCGGTTATCAAGCGGTCCTTTCTGCCAGTCTTTATTATCTTTTAACGGTATAAAACTGTAGCCGCTTGATTTCATAAATGGAACAACATAGTCATCCTGCTCTGCTGTTATATTAATACCGAGATATACAAAATCTTTCCCTTTGAAATTTTTAACTACATTCTCAAAATGCGGAAACTCTCCACGACAAGGTCCGCATCCCGGGAACCAATAAGTTAATAAAACAACTTTGCCTTTATAGTCATCAAGTGATGATTTTCCTTTGGTTAAATAGGTTTCCAGGTTAAATACGGGAGCTTGTCTGGATGTCGTATCTCTTACAAACCAAACATCTTTTTCTATTGCTTTTGATACTTTGCCTAATTTATTTCCATAAGCAAGCAATTGTTTGTTCACCTCTTTTGTCGGCTCTTTTGCGAATACTGTAAGCAAATTCTCATACGCCTTTCCAGTATTGCCTGCTGCATCCTGTGCGGTAGACTTTAAAAGAATAATAAATTCTTTACTACTGCCCCAGCGGGGTACCGTTACTTTATCCAAAACGGTCGCTGCATCAGCCGCTTTTCCACTATGAAGCAGTACCTGTGCTTCTATTATATTATTAGCTAATTGTATGTTCCCTTGCCATGTTTTTAACGACCTTTCTTGTAATGGTAAGCTGCTCATGTAAGTTGCAAGCTTGGTGGCTTCTTCGGCAGATTTTTGTAGCAACACATCAAAGTAAGATGACATACCAGAAGAAGTCCAGTTGAATTTATCTGCCGGAAAATCTTTCTTTTGTTGTTCGTAATAAACAACTTTTATTGCTACGTCCTGTGTTTTATTAGCCAGCCAGTATAAAGCCTGTGTTCCTCTTTCAGATGCTGGAAAATCCTTAGCAACTTTTAAACTTAGCTTTCTGTATAATTCAAAATCAGTGTGATCAAATCCAAATGCATAATAAAAAGCATAGTCTGCATTATCCGGCGCAGCTTCTTTTGCTTTATTTAAATATTCCCGGGATACTTTAAAGTCACCCCATCTTTCTCCGTCTATCCACAAATCAAAATAGGCTTTATGAAATTGGGGATCAATTGCTACCGCCTGAAGTAAATAGGGTTTTGCCTTAGGACTTTCCTTGCTAGCATAAGCATGACCTAACGCATACGGAATAGCCGCAGTAGTTGGAAACTTCACAATCCAGTCTTCATATTGTTTTATAAATGTAGGGTCTTCTTCAACTCCCCATTTAGCAAATTCTGTCGCCTTTAAATATTTGTCGTGCAAATCAAGATCAGAAGGATTTTTTTCTATTTCTTTTCGAAGGTTATTAAGCTCTTCTGGGTCAGCTACTGTTTTTTCAGTGCTGGGCTGGGCAAGTGCTTGCAAATTGAAACATGCGAACATTGAAAACAGCAAGCAGTATGAGAAGATAGTATGTCTTTTCATGATAAATTTCTTTAAGTCTGAATAAAATTGTTACAATCGCTTACTTAGTTTAATAAGTATTTTGTTGTATAACTCCGTCACTTGAAATTATTTCAGTCCTTGGCAGTGGTGCAGCCCATCTTCTTGATGCTTTTGGCAATGTATATGATTGAACCGGCTGTGTTGACAGCACTGCCGAAACCGTATAAGGATAAAACGATTTGCTAAGATTCACATCATCGTTAGGGTCTTCATTATTATTATAGCGACGCAGATCATACCAGCGTTGCACAAAAGGCATTTCTCTTCTTCTTTCTTCAACCACTTTTTTAATAGCATCATCTTTACTGGCCGCAGAAAGGTTTACCCATGCACCCGGAAGCATCCTTTTTGCCCGTAAAGTATTTACAGCGGCCATCGCTCCGGCAATATCGTTTGTACGGGCAAGTGCTTCTGCTTTTGTCAATAACATTTCTGCTACGGTTGGGCCCGAAGGTATTCTGTCTTTAAAAAAGAAGATATAGCCCGGATAATTGTAAGAAGGTTTAGACAAACCCCTGTCGTAAGAATACCCTTCTACAATATGGTAGCGGTAACGTAAATCATTTGTCTGGTCATACAGATTTAATAAATCCTGACTTGGTATATACCACCATGATTCATGATTCAACATTCTGAAATACAAAAACTCTTTCCACCCGAGCATATCGGTAAAATCAATCTGGTTGTCATGAGTATATGGAAACTTCAGCGTAACAGTTTGTTGCTGGGGTGTACCCGCATTAATAGTAATTACTCCGTCTCTTCCATAACGCATTTCTAAATTATAATCGACTAAAGTACTATACTCGGCTAAAGCTGCATTGGCATGTGTAATTGCTTTGGCATAATTATTCCTGTTTAAATAATACCTGGCTGCAAAGCCATTAACACCTGCCTTCGAAGCTCTCCAATGCCTTACCTGTGCGCCCTGCACAAGCGGTACATTTGTTTTTAATGCTTCTGCAATATCTGCTTCAATCAATTCATACACTTTTGAAAGGGGCTGGCGAACAAATGGCTCTTCAAAACTGGTAGAAAGTTTAATAGGCAACCCCGCCTCATTTTTATTTGCTTCTGTGTAAGGCAAACAGTAAGTATTAGCAAGCACCCAATAACTATAAGCACGGATAAGATGTGCGTCTGCCTTTATCGCTGCTTTATCAGCATCAGATCCTGTCACTCTATTTACATAATCCAGTGCCATGTTAGCATAAAATATTTTTCTATACTCTCCGCTCCAGAATCTCTCACGGGTATCATCCGGCAGGAAGGGAATATCCCAAAGCATAAATTGTATATGAGCCATCGAAGCAAAAGTGGCAGGCCTTGCATCATATAATGTTTTAGGAAGTTCATAGTCATCAGTGCTATAAATGGCTGTTCTGTTTCCTTCAGCATAAAACTCACTGTAATTATTAAGCAATGCAGATAACTGATCAGTAGTAGTTACTACTAAAGAAGTGGTTTTGGATGGCGGTTCATCCAGGTATTTTTTACAGGAAGAAAATCCTGTCAAAATAAACAAACCAAAACTTATTGAACGAATGATATATTGATATGATTTTTTCATTGTAATAGTTTTTTAGAATTCACATTTAATACCGAATGTAATTTTAGGCCTCGGGTTCATGGTACCCAATGGATACTCTGGATCTTCTTTCGCTTTATTAGCATAAATCGTAAACAGATCATTACCCTGCGCATACAACTGAAGCCTGCTCATATTAAATTTTGATAACAATGATTTTGGCAAAGCATAACTGAGATTTAGTTCCTGCATCCGTATATGTGATGCGTTCTCAACTAAATAGCTGAGGTTTCGATGGAACCTATCCCAGAAAAAATAACTCCCTTCATTCGGATTATATGGCAAAGGAACAATATCAGATGCCTTGCCATTCATAACCTCCGATAGTTTTATATTAGGTAATACACGGCTCGTCCAGGTAGGAGGATAATTAAACCCTAAACGTTGAAATATATGACCGAACTTACCTGTTACAATAAATGACAGATTAAAATCTTTGTACTGAAAAGCACTGCTAAAACCCAACGTATAGGGAGCCACAAGAGTTCCGGTGTTTTTCATATAATCTCTGCCATCACCTGGTGTAAAGGCTGTAAAATCATACGTTGTTCCATCAGCCCCTACTACTCGTGGCTGATCATTAATAACGCCGGCATAAATAAAACGCCACAATGAATTTGCATCTTCACCTACCACATAGGCACCGGTACCTCCGAAGGATAAAGTAGAGGCTGGATATCTCGCCACAAATAGCTTTTCTATTTTGTTTTTATTATAAGAGAAATTAAGGTTTCCTCTCCAGGTTAACTCTTTGGCAATTTTCATATATGTACCCAACTCAAGTTCTATTCCTTTATTACTCATTTCAGCATTGTTCAAGCGTTGGTTGGTTGTACCATTAATTGCAGGGATAGATAATTGTGCAATCAGGTCTTTACCATATTTATTATATATATCTATTTTACCGCTTAGTTTTCCGCGGAATAAAGAATAATCAAGTCCTACATTCCAGGTACGGGTTTTCTCCCATCTAAGTGTTGGATTTCCAAAGCTTGAAACAGTTGCTGTATAATCTCCTGTATATATATTTTGGCTTCCTGCTGTAGCAATTAATGGGCGGAATGAGGTGGATCTGTCTACATTACCATTATAACCAAACGTAGCTCTTACATTCATCATGTCTACCCATTTAATGGCAGACATAAAGTTCTCCTTATAAATCTGCCATCCTAAACCTACAGACCAGAATGGAGCATATCTATATTTAGGATCATCTGTAATTAAGTTAGAGGCATCTGTCCGGTAACTTCCCGATAAAGTATATTTTTTATTATAAGTATATGCTCCGTTCGCATATGCAGAAAAATATCTTTCTGTGCGATAGGAGAATGAGTTACTGTAAGAGAAGGTCTGGTTATTGCCCAGCCAGTTTTTAATTTGGAAGAACGTACCACCCGGTCCGTTAGGAAATAGTCCTGTGGTTAATGTTTGATTATTATACCCATAAGTTGTTGGGTTGCCAAAAAACTCTGTAACAACGTTGTTTATTTCGGCTCCGGCCAGAAAATTAACTTCATGCTTTGTAGCAAATACATTGTTATAATTAACCTGGTTTCTCCAGTTATATGATTGTACTTTCGATCTGCTCTGGGTCAATATACTTCCTTTCGGTAAATTAGGCGTTACTGCATTGGTTGATTGATTCCAGGAAGATGCTTGATTTACAATTTGGCGAACAAAAAAAGTATTGTCATTAAATACCCCTTTATTAGAGGTGTTAAATAACTCAAACTGTCCTTTTGTATCAAAGGTTAAGCCTTTTATTATTTTAAAATTAAAACCAGCCTGTAACCTCGTATTCAGCTGATCAGTTCTGAGATCCCTGTTTGCAATTTCCTGTACAGGGTTGTAAGTCCAGTTTGCATAGGGAAACTTACTGGTTGGTACCAGCCTGGTTATAACAGGAGTGTAATATCTATTAATATCAGTATACGATCCATCAGTATTAACCAGCATATCATAAGGAGACATATCTTGAATATCTCCAAGACTTACACCGTTATTTCTGGACTGGTTTGCCAATAGCATTCCAGAGAAATTAAAATTCATCCATTTAAATACTTCAGCATTCGTTCTGAAGTTTACCATGTAACGTTTATTGGTAGTTTCTTTAAAATTGGACTGGTTATCCTCATACATCAAGGAAATAAAGTTACTCATCCTGCCAGAAGATCCACTCAACGTAAGATTATACTGTGTATTCACAGGATTAGCTAATAAGAAATCTGAAATCTGGCCTCGGTTATCCAGTGTTTTTAAACTTTCTAAAGTTGCGTCTCTTTGAGCAGCAGTTATAAAACCAAAATTAAATTCGTTCAAGGCCGTACCCGCCTGAGAAAATGCAAAGAAATTATCATTGATCGAAATAGGATTTTGTAAAGTTCTCCAATTGGCATAAGCTAACTTTTCATACTCAACAGTTTGGTCAGATGGTGCCAGCGGACGTACATAATCTAAATCAAATTCCTACCTATCCTGGTAAAAGCATTCAATTCCACTTTTAGTGGTGTGCCTTTTTTTGCTGACTTCGTGGTAATTACAATTACACCATTAGCTGAACGGGCACCCCATATGGAAGCTGCAGCTGCATCTTTTAAAATCGTTACAGTTTCCACATCATTGGGATTAATGGAAGTAAAATCTCCCTGTACCGGAAAGCCATCAACAACAATCAGGGGTTGCTGTTGCGCAAATAAACTTGTCTGTCCTCTTATTTCAAATGTGGGGTTACCATCTACATCTAATTTTCCCTGAACGCCTGCGGTAGTACCTATTAACCGCTGGGCAATATTAGTAGTTGGCTTCTCCAGTTGCTCTTTTGAAATAACAGTAAAAGAACCTGTTGCTCTTTCTTTTGATATTGTTTGAAAGCCGGTATTTACAACTAAAGCAACATCCATCATCTCAGATATCTTTGTTTTAAGTGTTACATTTAAATCTGTTCTGTTATCAATGGACATTTCCGTTGTTTCAACGTTTACGCCACTAAAAACTAATTTGGCTGATTTATTAACTCCACTTAAAACAAACTCACCGTTTCCATTAGTTGCTGTTGCAATTCTTGTTCCTTTTACAGTTACTGTCACTCCTTCTAACGGTTCGCCTTTTTCATTCACCACCCGACCTTTGACGTCAATTTGAGGAGGATCAGAAACCTCTGTATCAATAATTCCTTTTATTACAGAAGCTTGTTTCTTTACTATTGTAATGGTTCTATTTTCCATTACCCAGGTAAGTTGTTGATCTTTAAAGATTTCATTTAAAGCTGTTTCCAATAATACGTTTTTTAAATCAACAGTAACTGGTTTTGCATCCCGGAGCAATTCAACGTCATAAAAGAAAACGCTACCTGTTTGGCTTTTTATAACATTAAATACTTTTTTCAGGGAGACCTCTTTCCCTGAATAGTTAACTGTTTGTGAGTTTCCAGACGCGGAAACCTGTAAAAAAGCAGCCGTCATTAAAAAAATCATCAACTTCATAGCTAGCCATATTTGGCGGTTAAGCAAATGCTTACGAAAACTAATTAATTGCATAGTTTTGCAGTGTTTGGGTTTAAGAATAAGTGATTCCTCAAGAGTTTTATTTTTTCAGTTTACTCAAATAGCCGCCAGAGATGTTCACAGCATTTCTGGCTTTTTTTTGAGTTACCTTTTTACAGTACTATTAAATTCTTCCCTTCTATTCTAAACTGAACTTTGTTTCTTTCCAGTATCCTCAACACCTGAGACAGGTTTAAATTCTTTTGCATTTCTCCACCAAATGTTCTTTGCGGAACCGCACCATTAAATATAATATCCACATCGTACCAACGGGATAAATGACGTAACACCATTTCAAGGGTGGCATTATTAAAGTTGAAAATTCCGTTTTTCCAGGCCATCACTTCATCTATGGCTACATTAGTTTTTACAACAATATGTCCGTTTAGTTTCTGCTGCGCCTGTTCTCCAGGATTAAGAAATTTAGAAGTAGTAGAAGTAACGCTGGTTACTTTCACTTTCCCTTCCAGTAATGTGGTATTGATTGTTGCTTCATCACTATATGCGTTGATATTAAAATTTGTACCCAACACTTCCACTTCTCCTTTACCAGCCACATCTACTTTAAACGGCATGGCTGCATTCTTCGCCACTTCAAAATATCCTTCACCAATTAACTCCACTTTTCTTTCACTACCCGAAAAGGTAGCGGGAAAACGTAATGTCGATGCTGCATTCAACCAGACCTTAGACCCATCGGCTAATGTTAATTGATATTGACCACCCCGTGGTGTGGAAACAGTATTATAAAGAACTTCGGTAGTAGTACCTGATGTATTATAGGCTAATTGTCCGTTTTCGAGTTTCAGCACTTTTGTATTACCTTGTTGGGAGAGTGTGCCGTTTTGTGCACTATCCAAAATAATCGTTGAGCCATCAGCCAATTGTAAGATTGCTTTATTCCCTCCCGGAGCTACATCATTTTTGATAGAATTATTATTTTCTGTTTTCACTATTTCGTCCCGTTTCCCTTTATTAGCAAACAGGAAATATGCCCCTGTACCTAACATCATAATAATAACTGCCGCCGCCGCAACCCTTTTCCAAATAGCAAAGCGAATAATTTTTGCAGGCTCTTCTACAGGTTTTATTTTCTGATGGATATATTCCAACAACTTATTTGCCCACTCTTCTTTTGTTTCTTCCGCTTCGTTTACATTACTTATAAACTGTTGCTGCATAATCTGCTGCAAGGCCGATGTCTCATTTTTTTCTAAATATTCAAGCAACCAGGTTCGGTCTTCAGCAGACCAATCGCTGCTTTGGAGCAATCGTTGTAATTTCTGTTTCAAGTCTTCCACTGTCAATTTTTTATGATAGCAATATCATCTCTCTGTTAATAAATACAAAGTGACAGATAAAACGGGGGGATAGTTTTACAATTATTTTAAATATCATCCCTTTTATAGCAGGGAACCGGCTGTAAACATGGCGGCAACAGCTATGCTAAGTTCGGGGTGTTGGCGGGCAAATTCCTTTAAAGATGCGATGGCAGCAGATAAATATTCCTTTACTGTATGTTTTGATATTTTCAGTTCGGCTGCTGTTTCTTCATAACTGCGCCCCTGTAGTTTACATAATTCAAAAACCCTTCTTTGTTGCGGGGTAAGTTGCCCTATTGCTTTTTCTAAAACATATAACTGTAACTCTATTTCCGCCTTATTATACTCCGGTTCGGTACCGGGTTGATCTAAACTTTTGTACGCCAATGACTCTTTTAGTCTTTTTTTAAGTGCATTTACAGAACGGTTATAGCTGGATACAAATAACCAGCCTGCCACAGAACGACTGGTATCAATAGTGCTCCTTTTTTCCCAGAGGCTGATAAAAACTTCCTGCACTATATCTTCAGCAATTACGGAATCCCGGGTTAGCTTATATACATTCTGATAAACGGCTTTTTGGTACTTCCAGTACAGTTCATCAAAAGCCTGCATGTCGCCTTTTTCTAAACGGGACAGCAGTTCCCCCTCATTATATTGCGGATGGCTACTCATGCAGTTAGTCTTATACACCAACAATAAAGCTAACTCAAAAAAAATAAAGAGGTACGTTATAGTGAAGGGTTTGCAGATACCCACCAGATTCCTTAACTATAATACGGACTAATCATCCAATACACCACCACACCTGTTACCGCCACATAAAACCAGACAGGCCAGGTAATACGAACTAATTTTTTATGCTTATCAAACTCGCCGGTTAATGCCCGGTAGGCAGAGAACAAAATAAAAGGAAGAATAATACCCGCCAATGGAATATGAGTACCCAATATGATATAATAAATTATCCGGCTGCTGCCGACCGCAGCTTTTTCTAGTTCCGTAACAATGCCATCATGGTTTACATCACCAAACCTTGTTTCTCCTGCAAATAAATGATGACAGATATAACTCACTAAAAAGAGAATAGACAAAAGCATTGCCGTCATCATCAGGTTTTTGTGCAGTGTATAATTTTTGCTTTTTACTGCAATCAGAGCAATAACCAGCAGTATGGCTACACAAGAATTGATAATGGCATTGGCTTTGGCAAACAGGTGAACGTCAAACCCAAGGTTTACATTCAGCTTTATCCTGCTTAGTAAAACAACCGCTGCAAATACTATCGCAGAGAAAGTAAATATTAATGTCTTTGCCTTTTTATCATTCTTTTTCCAAACCGCCTGCAGCATATTTTACTATTTTTTTCTGATGAAAAATAAAAGTAGCCCCACCCCCAGTATAGCCAATAAGAAAACAACAGCCATCAGCTCAAGTTTACCATCAAAAAAACTTTTGCTTTTGGGGTCTTTTTCCATCGTGAGCAATACAAGATCGTTGGAAAGTTTGGCCAACGCCACCGAGTCAAGTCCGCTGTAATAGCCCCGTACATGGCGATTACTGTCAATGAGTACAAAGCGGTCGCTGTGTATAAAGTTAGTATCAATCCCTTTCCCATCTACCAGTCCTACTTTCATCTCCTCAATCACCATATCATAAATCACTTTCTTATCGCCGGTAAGCAGCCACCATTGTTCCGGGTCTATTTGAAACTTATCGGCCCAGTATTTTAATCTTTCTACTGAATCTCGTTCAGGGTCTATACTAAATGAAATAAAATGAACTTGTTTGTTTGTTTTATCTCCCACCCGTTGGCCATTGTGAATAGATTCGGCCAGCCGTTTCATATTGCGGGTAAGACCCGGGCAAATGGTAGGGCAATGTGTAAAAAAGAAATCAGCAATAATGATTTTACCTTTCAGGCTATTCAGGGAAACAAGTTTGCCCTCCTGGTTGGTTAATGAAAAATCGGCCAGCCGGTGCCAGGCTGTATCAGTTGTTCTTTTGCCATTCTTTGTTACAGCTACTACCGAGTCCGGTAAGTAATGCCGTGGCATGGTAACAGCCGTTTCACTTTTCCTTTTTACAATAAAATAAGCAGTTAATGGCAGCAGTATTGCCAGCATCACCGCATATAGAGCTTTCTTATTCACAATTTCAAATTTAAACTTCTCCTGAAAACAATTTCAGCATCAACATCATCGGAGTCTATACCCCCTCTCCTCCCGTGGAGAGGGCCGGGGTGAGGACTCCAAAAACAAAAACCATTAAACCTCTTCCTGGTTTAATGGTTTTGGTTTTATAATAATAGGCTTGTTTTATTCCTTGCCGCTTTTCTCTGTTGGTTTCTCCTCATGTTTTTCCGCTGCACCATGTTTTTGCGGCATTGTTGTTTCTTTAAAATGCAAATCGTATTTATTACGAAGATTTTTATAGGAATTACCTTCGTAGATAAATGCTATAATAAACCAGATAAACAGCATCAGCGGTACCACAATAGTCATAATCATGTTCCTGATTTCATCACCGAGGTGCATAAATACAGAAACGATATAATAAGCTTTGGCTATTGTAAGTATGCAAACCACTCCTTTTATACAAAGTATCAGAAAATCTCTGTTTACATCGCTTTTATGCAGGCTGTAAATAGTTAACCCAATTGCCAGCTCTATAATAGTAATTACAGATAAAAGGATAGTTGTTTTTTTTACCCTTCTCTTAAACTCTTCATCTGAATGATGATGTTCAAAAGTTACTTCCGGCGAAACTGTAGATGTATGTTCCATATTAAACTAAATGACAAATTAAAAAATTTATCCCGGTAGCTATCGGGTTTATATCAGATAAAAACAAAGGAAAACAAATACCCAAACCAAATCCACAAAGTGCCAGTACAAACCAGCTTTTTCAATCATCAGGTAATGGCCTTTATTCTGGAATACATTCTTCTGCGTCATTATCAGCATAATAATATTAATAATAACTCCTGAGAATACATGGAAGCCATGGAAACCGGTAATGCCATAGAAATATCCACCAAATGCCACAGGCCCATTTTCACGGATGTGCAGTTCCGCAGCAGACAGCACTCCCCGCATTTGCGGATCAGACATAGCTGCCAGCTTTTCGTGGGTTAGTGAAGCATCCTGGTGATGCATCAGTTCCATCAACGTTTCATGTGATGTATTATTTATTGCGGCTGTCAATTCCGGACCTTGTACCAGCTCACCCCAAGGATTACCTCCCATCGTTTGCCCGATCATTTCAATTTTACCATCTATTAATGTTGCATGTTCGCCGGTAATAAGGTGATGCCACTCCCATGCCTGGCAACCCAAAAACGCCAGACCACCTACAATGGTCCAGGCCATCCATTTTATCACCCCTTTCTTATCTCCTTTGTGCCCGGCATGTACTGCCAACACCATGGTAACAGAACTGATGATAAGAACAAACGTCATTACACTCACAAACGCCAACGGAAGGTTGGCATGGCCAGCTCCCGGAAAAGCATTGAACACCACATTCGGATCTGGCCAGAAGTTTTGACTAAACCGGATAGAGCCATACGAAATCAGGAATGCTCCAAACGTAAAGGCATCACTCATCAAAAAATACCACATCATCACTTTGCCATACTCCAGGTTGAAGGGGCTTTTTCCGCCGCTCCACCATTTGGTTTGATGTACTGTTGCTTGTGTTGACATATTAAAAAATTTACCCCAACTCCGCCAACCGGCGGATCTTTTAAAACCTTACAGAACAATATGTTTGTAAGAATGAAAAACTTATTTAATCAATTACAAATCAAAAATCTTTCAACTAATTATTCTGCTTACTTACCGCCAATTATGATAAAGAATAACAGTAAATAAATCCAGAGTACATCTACAAAATGCCAGTAAACCGCCATTACTTCCACCGGAACTGAGCTGTACAGTTTCGTTTTTCCAATAAATGCCCTGATGAACATTACTATCAAAGCAATTATTCCACCAATTACATGTATTGCATGTAATCCAAAAATCACATACAGGAATTGCCCGGCACCGGAACCTTTGAAAGTTATTTTTTGTGCCCACAAATCCTGAAAACCCAGCCATTGCAACACCACAAAAGCAACGCCTAATAAAAGCGTTACACCAATCAGCATCCTGTACTGGTTCATTACCCGTTGCTTAAAAGATCTTAGTGCCATCTGCAGTGTTATACTACTGATGAAAATAACTACAGTAGAAATCCAAAACATATCTGGTATACTCACTGTTACCCAGTTTGTCTGGTTGCTCTTTACTATAAAAGCACTTGTCAACCCGGCAAACATCATTACAATGCTTCCAATGGCTACCCACATGGTAAACTTGTGGGGATGGATTTTTTTGCCCCTATCCCCTGAAGGGGTATTTTGAAATTCTTTTATATTCACTTGACTTATCATTATTCAAAATTTCATTCACACTAAACATTCATGCCGAACAACCCTTTAGGGGATGGGGGCTACGTCTTGCTTAACAAAAAAGCCAGCATTACCACCGGTAAATACATATAACTTCCAAACATCACTTTTCTTGCCGAACCCACATCCATTTTTCTATATAACGTCACGCATCTTCCAATCATAAATAAATTTGCCAGACCAATCAGTACCAAACTTATTATTCCCTGTGTATTATTATAATTACACATCCCTGTATAATAAGGTGCTATCGTAACCGGCACCAATAATACAGAATACATGATTGTTTGCATTGCTGTAAACTTTGTTGGCCCTTCTTCTGCCGGTAACAATTTAAACCCTGCTGTTGAATAATCTTTGTGCGACACCCAGGCAATGGCCCAAAAATGGGGAAACTGCCAAAAGAACTGAAACGCAAATAAAACCCAACCTCCTGTTCCCAGGTTATTATCACCTGCGGCCCAGCCAATCAGGCAAGGCAAGGCTCCCGGAACGGCACCTACTAACACCGCTATTGAATTTACTTTCTTCAACGGCGTATAAATAAATGCATAGAGAAACAAACTAAAAGCAGCCAATCCTGCCGCCAGCCAGTTGAAATAATTTCCCAGAATAAAAACACCAAGAGCACCGGTGATGATGGCAAAAGCCCATCCCTCTGTTGCACTCATACGACCTGAAGCTATCGGACGTTTTGCTGTCCGCTTCATCATCGCATCGGTATCTTTTTCAACTACCTGGTTTATTGCATTAGCACTGCCTGTTACCAGCATCCCACCTGCAAAGAGCAATAGTATCATCGTCCACTTGTTCCGCACATAATCTTCGGAACCTTGTGTGAGCAAAAAACTTATCACACTACTGAACACCACCATGATACTCAGCGAAAGCTTTACTAATTGTAAATAATCTTTTAACCTACGCATCTCGCTTCCGCTTATTATATAAATAAAGAACCTAAAAAAATTATGCCTGCCTGCCGAAACAAAGTGAAGGCATGGTTCCCAACTTCTGTGCTACTACCGCATAAGGCGGGTCAGGTATCATCTTCCATTGCGTTGCATCCCGATTGCTATCGGGATACTTTCTGTTCACTACTCAACTCTTCACAAAACGTTCCTACGGAACGATAAAAACATTTTTCTTTCTTTCCCCGACTACCCACATTTAGTCCCTACAGGGCTATCTCCCCATTCGCTAGTGTCCATTTCCCACTCCCCTTCTATCAATGCTTACTCTCATTCTCTCCAATCGGTTCTGTCTGCGGAATAAAATCTCTTCCGTCTTTTGCATAATCATAAGCCCAACGGTGAACCTCAGGAATTTCTCCATCCCAGTTACCATGACCCGGACGTAAAGGAGTTGTCCACTCCAGTGTATTGGCTTCCCATGGATTCTTGTTTGTTACTTTTCTACCTTTAAAAATGGAGTAGATAAAGTTGAACACAAACATCAGTTGCACAGCAAATACTATTATAGAAACGATGGTAATCATTTTATCCAATTCCGGAAAGCCATTGAAAGAAACCCAGCCTCTTTTATCAAGATAACGACGGGGGATACCGGCAAGACCCTGGTAGTGCATCGGCCAGAAAATAAGATAAGAACCAATCATTGTTACCCAGAAATGGATATACCCCAGCGTACTGTTCAGGTAGCGGCCAAACATTTTCGGGAACCAGTGATACACACCGGCAAACATGCCGAAGAAGGACGCTACTCCCATTACAATATGGAAGTGAGCCACCACAAACATAGTATCATGCAGGTGAATATCTATTGTTGAGTTTCCAAGAAAGATACCTGTCAATCCACCAGATATAAATAAGCTAACGAAACCAATAGCAAATAATGTAGCCGGGGTAAAACGTATGTTACCCCTCCAGAGAGTCGTTAACCAGTTAAATACTTTGATAGCCGACGGCACTGCTATCAATAGCGTTAGCAATACGAAAATGGAGCCGAGGAATGGGTTCAATCCCGTAACAAACATATGGTGAGCCCATACCAGGAAGGCAAGAATGGTGATAGCAAACAAAGAACCCAACATCGCCATATATCCAAAGATGGGTTTGCGGCTGTTTACCGATAATATTTCCGATACCATTCCCATTGCCGGCAACAGGATGATATACACTTCGGGGTGGCCGAGGAACCAGAATAAGTGCTGGAATAAAATAGCACTTCCGCCTTCGTTCGGCAATATTTCGCCATTTACTACAATATCACTCAGGTAGAAACTTGTACCGAGGTTGCGGTCCATTAACAATAGAATCAATCCAGATAATAATACCGGGAATGATAACACTCCAAGCACAGCGGTGAAGAACAAAGCCCAGATTGTCAATGGAAGCCTTGTCATGCTCATGCCTTTTGTACGCTGGTTAAGAATAGTTGTAATATAATTCAACCCGCCAAGCAGTGATGATACAACGAACAACGCCATACTTACTATCCACAAGTCCATACCCAGCTTAGACCCTGATGATGCCTGGCCTAATGCACTCAGTGGGGGATAAACTGTCCACCCACCTGAAGCAGGGCCGGTGGAAATAAACAAGGATGAAATCATTACCACACTGGCCATAAAGAAAAACCAGTAAGACAACATATTCAGGAATGGAGAAGCCATATCTCTTGCACCAATCTGAAGAGGAATAAGAAAATTAGCAAATGTTCCGCTCAATCCTGCTGTCAATACGAAAAACACCAGTACGGTTCCATGCATGGTGATGAGAGCATAATAAAATTCCGGTTGTATCTGTCCGCCTTTTGCCCAGTTACCAAAAAATGTTTCAAGAATTGGGAAAGATTGTTCGGGATAACCCAACTGCAAACGGAAGAGTACAGAAAATAAACCACCAATGATAGCCCATACAATTCCAGTGATTAAAAATTGCTTGGCAATCGTTTTATGATCCATGCTGAAGACATACTTCGCAACAAAGGATTGTTGATGATGGCCATGGTGGTCGCCATGATGCCCCGCATGTGCGGTGTCCGTTCCGGAATGTATATGCAATGCTTCACTCATACTCTTTTATTTTAGTAACAACCAAAGTTGTTAACTGTTTTAATTTTTCGTTTTCATTGCTACAGGAGCTCCCACAACAGGTACTTTACTAATTACCGAATCTTTCTTAGGTTCCGATGAACCTTTATCAGGATTAGCAACAATGTATTGCGGCTTTTTACTGGCCATCCATGCATCAAATTCTTCCTGGGTTTCTACTATCACCACAGCCCTCATACTATAGTGCCCTTTTCCGCACATCTGGTCGCAGGATAGCTCATATACAAACTCAGGTTTCCCTGTTTTCTCTATCATTTGCTTTGTGGTGTATTTGGGAGTAAACCACATGGTAGTAGGGGTGCCGGGTACTGCATCCATCTTCATACGGAAGTGAGCTAACCCAACATCATGTATCACATCTTTTGCATTAATAACCAAATGCACAGGCTTATTTACTACTAAGTGCATTTCACCGGGATTATAAACATCATCATGATTAGCAGGATCATCCCAAAGCTGGCCCATAGGGTTTCCTTTTGCTTCATCCGTCTTTTTGAAATACTTCTTTCCTAAAATTTTGTCTTTCCCCGGATAACGAAACTCCCATTTAAACTGGCTGCCCGTTACTTCCACCACCATTGAATCCTTTGGTGAATTACCAGTAATCTTAAACCAGTAAAACAAACCAAAACCGACCAGCACTGTTAATGCGATAGCGGGTATCACCGTCCATATCAACTCCAATTTGTTATTATGCGGATAGTAGTATGCCTTTCTTTTATCAGACTCCTGGTATTTAAATGAGAACCAGAATAAACAAACCTGTGTAATAATAAACACAATACCTGTAAGGGCTATGGTTATATAAAGCATCCTGTCAATCAGTACCCCATGGTCAGAAGCAGCTTCACCAAGAATTTTTCCTTTTAGTTTTTCATTGCAATAGTAAACACCAATCAAACCAATAATGAGAAATGCCAGCAGCATAAAAGCATTAACCTTATTGGTTTGCTTCCGGGCTTTTTCTTCGCCTCTCAACACGGCCACATATTCACTGGCCTTAGCTATCTGAAAAGTAATCAGAAAACCCAACCCTAAAATTGCAACGATGAAAAATGTTTGCATAAACTATATATCTAAATTCCAAATAATAAATTCCAACTCTCCTATTCCGTTTCAACACACCGAACTAAAAATTCCAATCCAATTAACTGATTAACCAGTTAACCTTATTACTATGTATGATGTATCAAACTCTCTTTTACAAAAGGGTGATTCTTTGCCAGCAGCGGTGCTTTGCTTAATGCCCTGCCGGTTACGAACATAATTACTCCAATAAAACCTAATGCCACACCAAAATCCCATAATATCAGTGGCACATGTGTTTCCCCTGTTTTGGCATCTGTCATCGGACTTGGGAATACCATTTGGTAAAAATCAAGCCAGTGACCAAAAATGATAAGCATGGCCATAAAGGTTACTGTTGAATAATTCCTCTTCGCACCTCTTCTCATTAATAATAACAACGGAGCGAGGAAATTGATTATAAACATCAGCCAAAATATTCCGCTGTATTCACCCTGTGCTCTTGGTTTGAAATAAGTAGTCTCTTCCGGAATGTTGGCATACCAGATAAGCATGAACTGGGAAAACCACAGGTAAGTCCAGAATACAGAAAAAGCGAACATGAACTTACCAATATCATGCAGGTGTTCGTCATTCGTATATTCTAAGTAGCCGGAGTTTTTCAAATACACAACAAACAGGGCTATTAATGCCATGCCTGAAACGAACGTACTGGCAAAAGTGTACCAACTGTACATGGTACTGTACCAGTGTGCATCAATACTCATCAACCATAACCAGGGAATGGAAGACATTACCGTTAATGAAAAAACTATTATAAAAAGGGCGGCCCATACTGTGTTCTTCCAGATATAACTCTTTCTGCCTTCTACAGAAGTAATCGGATCATTATCCAGACTGCGGGAAAGTTTTCTCATTTTCCAGCCGAGCAGCGACCATGCTACGATGGTAAATACCGTCATAAAGGTGTATAGCCCTTTATTTAAAAATCCTTTCTTGAAATTTAGTATAGAATCATGTTTTACATGTTCTGCATCTGTCCAGTGATAAATAGTGTGGTTATCACCATAAGAAATAGCAAGAAGAATTGCCAGAGCAATAACCCCGAGTACAGGTACGACTGCTGAAATTGCTTCCGGCACACGGCGAAAAGCCATTTGCCAACCACCCCAGGCCAACGTAGTGGCGCATATAAAAAACATAGACGCATTTACCACCAGCAAAAAGAAAACACTGTTTTGCAAAAGACTGGCCCAGAACCGGGCATCTTTCATGTGCTTTTCCTCAGGAGTACCCCCGCCACTATGTGTGTTGATATATAAAGCAATAATAGCCACGACACCCAATGCCATCAATGCAATGGATATCATGTTGTATCTCTTGGTTACTATAAACTTTTCCCTTATTGACATCAGTGTTCGTTTATAAATTCTTCAATAATAACTTCTATTTCGTTTTAACAGTTGAATCTGCAACAGGCATTTTCGCTGCTGTTGAACTATTTGCTGCTTGTTTTTCTTTTATATAATGGATTATCATCCAGCGTTGTTCTGTGCTTAATTGAGAAGCATAGCTTCCCATTGAATTTAGCCCATACGTTAGTGAATGAAACATTGTTCCCGGTGCCATCGCATCATATTTTGCATCACCAACCAATGTAGACGGTTTATTCGGAAAAGGACCTTCACCACCTTTGTACAATGGACCATTTCCATCTAATTTTTCACCATGACAGATGCCACAGTTTACAAGGTATAACCTGGCTGCTTCAATGAATTGTTTAGCATCTAAAGCAGGTAACGGGTTTGCTACAGTTTTTGACTGTGCATATCCTGCCGAATCGTTTGGTAACGTATAAATCTGCAGCATATCACCTTTAGCAATTGTTCCTGCTACCGGCTTACCGGTATAATTAACTCCTTTATTTTGCAGTGCTTCAGTTGAGGCATAGGTTTCATAAGCACGGCTATAGGCCATATCCGGCATATAGGCACGGCCGGGGCTGCGACGAACTTTATTACAGCTCATCATGCCAGCCACTGTAACCGCCAACACCGATATTATCCAGAATTTTTTCATCATCTGCTGATTATAATTATTAATGAGCTGCTACTTCTGTTCTTTCAAACCGTTTTCTGTCTTTATCATAACGGCCCAGCCACCAGCCGGTTTCTTTATACTGCACCTGCACATCGACTGCTCCTATACTCTGTAAAAAACTTATCGCCTCTGCATCATTAGTTTTATCGGTACACTCCAGTGCCATTACAAATGTGTCGTCCGTAGAACGGGGGTTGAAATGGTCTTTTCTTACAAAAGGTGCCAACTGGCACAGGTAACAAAAGGTAAGTACCATCCCCACTGCAGCAAACAATACGGTTAACTCAAATATGATAGGAATCCAGGCGGGTAATGCAAAAAATGGTTTACCGCCAAAATTCAGTTGCCAGTCCACTGTTAAAGCCCAGGTAATGAAACCAACCGCAGTAGCTGTACCAGTTATGGCATAAATAAATCCCGCAGTATGAAGACTGGTATCTCTTAGACCCATTGCTTTATCCAATCCATGAATAGGAAATGGAGTAAAGACATCATGAATCTTATAACCGGCACGGCGGGTCTTCTTTACGGCAGGAAACAATACTGCCTCATCATAAAAACTACCTGTTACAAATTTTTTTACACTCATTATATTTAGCTTTTAGCTGCTAGCTTAAGTCTTTATACTTTATTACCTTCTTCTTTTATTTAAACCGTATTGCTAAAAGCTAACAGCTCATAGCTAACAGCTTCTCTCTAATGATCATGCGTCTCATCATGAGCAAACTTATCCGTATCCTTCTTCTCTACCTCATCCATCTTCTCTTTATAATTTTCACCGCTTCTCTTTAATATATGTTTAATCTCTGCTATCGCAATTACCGGGAAGAACTTGGAGAACAGGAAATAACAGGTGAAGAATAACCCGAATGTTCCCAGATAAAATCCAACCTCCCAGATAGTCGGTGTATAGTAAGTACTCCATGCACTTGGCAGATAGTCACGGTAAACAGAGGTAACGATGATTACAAAACGTTCGAACCACATACCAATGTTTATCAAAATAGACATGAAGAAAGTAAGTACCAGGTTCCTTCTCATTTTTCGGAACCAGAAAATTTGGGGTGACAATACGTTACAACCCATCATAATCCAGTAGCTCCATCCATAAGGGCTATTAAGGTTTAAGCGGTTTTCGAAGAATGCAAAATTTTCATAAGGTTGTGCAGAGTACCATGCCATGAATAGCTCTGTGAGGTAGGCAATACCTACAATAGAACCGGTGAGTACAATAACTTTATTCATCACTTCGATGTGTTCGAGAGTGATGTATTCCTGTAAGCCTAATACTTTTCTGGTAACCACCAACAGCGTTTGTACCATCGCAAAGCCGGAGAAGATAGCACCGGCAACGAAGTAAGGAGGGAAAATGGTTGTATGCCAACCCGGAACAACGGAAGTGGCGAAGTCGAAGGATACAATAGTGTGTACTGACAATACAAGTGGTGTACTTAACCCGGCCAGCACTAATGAAAGTGCTTCATGACGCTGCCAGTGTTTGGTACTTCCTGTCCAGCCAAATGCGGCTACACCATAAAACATTTTTCTCCATTTCTTTTTGGCTCTGTCTCTCAACGTAGCTAAGTCAGGTAATAAACCGGAGTACCAGAATAATAATGAAACAATAAAGTAAGTGGATATCGCAAATACGTCCCAGAGAAGCGGTGAGTTAAAGTTTACCCACAGCGGACCTCTTGTATTTGGATAAGGAAGTACGAAGAATGCATTCCACACACGGCCCATGTGCCAGATAGGGAATTGACCAGCACACATTACCGCAAAAATCGTCATTGCTTCAGCAGCACGGTTTACCCCGGTTCTCCAACCCTGGCGGAAGAGTAATAAGATAGCAGAAATCAACGTTCCGGCGTGACCAATACCTACCCACCATACGAAGTTGGTAATGTCCCAACCCCAACCAATTGTTTTATTCAGGTTCCACTGACCGGTACCATATATTACCTCCATAGTTACGGAGAGGATACCAAAAGCAAGGAACAGCACAGAAATAATAAAGCATATCCACCAAGTCTTTGATGGCCTGGCCTCCACCGGGCGGCAAATATCTTCGGTTATCTGGTGATAATCTTTATCGCCTTCTACCAGTGCTGGTCTTACCTGTGATTCGTATCTGAGTAATGACATATTAGTTTAACTTTTAGTCTTTCTCCGTCTAAATCAGAATCGGACTTTTATTTATTTATTCAAAACTTTCTTTACTGTCGTTCTTCTTAATGATTAGCTTCTTCCGGCTTTACTGCTGATGGCAATGTGCTGTCAGCTTTATGCCCCTCATCACTATGATCTTCGCCATGTGCACCAGCCCAATGCTCATCTATTTCATCTGAGTTCCTCACTTTGGCCAAGTAAGTAATGTTGGGCAACACATGCAATTGTTCCAGCACATGGAAACTACGCTGTTTGTTTTCGTTGCGAACTTTTACTATCTGGCTGTCCTTATCATGCGCATTACCAAAAACAATGGCATCGGCAGCACAAGCTGTTTGACAAGCTGTTTTTGCATCACCATCCTTAAGCATCCGGTTTTCTTTCTTCGCATCTAATTTAGCGGCTTGCAATTTCTGTACACAGAAGCTGCATTTTTCCATTACGCCTCTTGAACGAACAGTAACATCAGGATTCAATACCATTCTTGTGAGGTCGTCGTTCATTTGTTCTATAACACTATCCAGCTTACCTACCAATTGCTGGTCACGGTTATCAGGGAAGCTATCTGCACCGGTATAATCAGCCCAGTTAAAGCGGCGAACTTTAAACGGACAGTTATTAGCGCAATATCTTGTACCGATACAACGGTTATAAGACATCTGGTTAAGGCCTTCGCTGCTATGATTAGTAGCGGCAACCGGACAAACATTCTCGCAAGGCGCATTATCACAATGCTGACAAAGCATCGGTTGAAAAACAACACCTTTTAATTCATCCGGATTTTTTTCATCAGTAATGAAATAGCGGTCAATACGCAGCCAGTGCATATCGTGGTAACGGAGTACTTCTCTTTTACCAACAACTGAAACATTGTTCTCAGCACTACAAGCTACCACACAGGCACCGCAACCTGAGCAGGCATTCATATCAATGTTCATTCCCCATTTTATACCCGGCTGCTCATGCTGCGGATATAAAGTAGCGTTGGCAAAGTCGCCATTCGATTTTTTGTAGTACGCATCTTTCAACTCTTCGATAAATTCTGGAATTACATTTGGTGCTTTTTTGAAAGAAGCCAATGTAGTTTCTCTTACTACTTCTTTGCGGTTTTCGTAAGAATTATGTATTTGCGTTTGTGCTATTTTATACTTTGGCTTATCCTGATTAGCCACTTTTACTCCCGTAACATAATTGTCAACCGTTGTTCCGTTATGTACTGCAAAAGGATATGCATTTTTACCAATTCCTGCAGCCGTTACACCCATTGCTTCGCTTCTTCCATAACCAACAGCTATAGCAATAGTGTCTGCGTTCATACCGGGAAGCACAAGAATGGGCAAATCAATTTCCGTCTTACCAATGGTGAAAGTAATAACAGGTTTTTGAGGATAATATTCGTAATCAGTATTCAACTTGATGCCCAGCTCTTCTGCTTTCTTCATGGAGATTAATGCATAGTTATCCCATGTTGCTTTTGAAACGGGGTCAGGCATTTCCTGCAACCAGGGATTACCTGCCTGTGAACCTGTACCAATAGAAACTTTTTGATAAAGCACTACTTCGCTGCCACTTGCTTTAGTATATCCTTCAATAGAAGTAGTTGCTGCTGCTACTGCACTACCGTTATAAGAACCAGCACCAACAGATGCAGCAGGAGTTTCTTTTACTCCGTTCTGCAAGGCTTCGTTATAAGCTGTTTCAGAACCCAATGTCTTTATCCAATATTCTTTGAAATAAGTCTCGTAGTCCTGTGTGCTGCCACCTGCCTGTCCGGCAGGCAGGCTCCATCTTAATAAAGAAGTTTGGAAAGGACGGGTTTTAAATAACGGATAAATTGTCGGCTGAAGGAAACTTACAAAACCAGTTTTCGCTTCTGCATCTCCCCAACTTTCCAGATAATGATGATTGGGAATAATATATTCGCACAGTTCCGTTGTTTCATCCATCTTTTCATTGAATGAAACAGTCACTTTCACTTTTTTCAATGCTGCTTTAAATTTGTCCGCAGCATGATATGTATAAGCAGGATTAGCACCCTGTATCATCAGTGTGCCAACTGTACCAGCTTCCATTTGTGCAATAAGGTCAACCATGTCGCTGTCAATTCCCTGGCGGTAATTAACAGGCTGGCTCCAGTTAATCGTTGCACCATTAGCGCCGATAGCAGCGTTGATGGCATTTACAATTACCTGTACGTTTTTATCATTACTGCCACATACTACTAAGGCTGCACTGTTGTGAGCTTTAAGGTCTGCCGCAACTTTCTCAATCCCTGCTTTCAATTTTGCATCAGCAACAGAAGCAGTACCTCCGTTAACAACTGCTAATAATGCCAATGCAACAGCACCTGTTTCCGAAGGGCGATGCGTAAAACGTTCATCTGCATTTGAGCCAGTCATACTTAAATGACCTTCGAAATGATAATGCTTGCTCATGGAAGGATTCTTCTCATCAATCCTTCTTCCTTTGGCATAACCCCTCGAAAACTCAACAGGGCTTAGCCATGTGCCAAGAAAATCAGCGCCAAGGCTTACAATTACTTTAGCTGCACCAAAATCATAAGAGGGAAGTTTTTTGCCGAAACCACTGGCTTCATTGGCCAGCAGCATACCGCTGTAAGAAACGGCATCGTATTGAACATGCTTTAAGTTGGGGAACTTAGCAATAATATCTTTTGTAGAAGGAGAAACGATAGTTGATGTCAGTAATACCATTGAACCACCGGCTGCTTTAACAGCATCACCCACCATTTTATCAAACGCTTCGAAAGATGGAACCTCTTCAAATTTGTCTTTAACCTTATGTATCGGAAATTTTGCCCGGTACATATCATATAAATCAAGTACAGAAGCCTGTGAACGGGAAGAAGTACCGCCTCCGGTAATTGAAGACAATGTATTTCCATCAATTTTAATAGGACGACCGTCTCTTACTTTGGCAACAACAGGAATTACATCGCCATCCTGTACATAAGTAGTAGCATAATATTTGGGCACACCGGGAACAAGATTTTCCGGCTTATTGGCATAAGGAATAGCTTTTCTTACCGGGATTTTACAACTGGCAGCCAATGTAGCAGCGGCAGTACTAAAACCGAGATACTTTAAAAAATCTCTGCGGGGAGCTTTGGCATCAATCAGTCCTTTATCGTCAAACCCTTCAAAAGGTAACTCCTCCTGAAACTCGTCTTGCGACAGTTTTTTAAGGTTCTCGGGGTCATTCACCTCTCCGAAACTTTGCCAGTATTTATTACTACTCATAATACCCTTTATCCGCCAGATGGCGGACTTTTAGACTCCGAGTTTAGTGACCTATTTACACTTTTCTGAAAAACCTAAACTCCAAGTTGGTTAAAAAATATTTCAAATCTTTAAACGACCTCCACAACTCCCCTATAGGGGTTGGGGGTTAATAGTGACATTTCTGACATTCCAAACCACCGATATCTTTTACGGTTACACTATCCATTTTGTTGTTCTTTATATCATTATGAAACTTTTCGTAAATACTATAGAACTTATTGCCCTTTCCTTCGGTGTAATTAAAGTCAACTTTTGTCTCACGGTGGCAGTTTATACACCAGCCCATGCTTAGTTCAGCTACCTGTTTCACTTCATCCATGGCTGTTATTTCTCCGTGGCAACTCTGGCATTGTACTTTACCAGCCCTTATATGTTGTGAGTGGTTAAAATAAACATGGTCAGGCAGATTGTGAATTTTCACCCACTCAATTGGCTTGGATTTGGATGGATCCCATTTCGTCGGGTTTTTAGGATCAAACCCGGCATACTTGTAAAGCTTTTCTATTTCAAGCGTTCCGTTTATCTCATTACCACTTTCATCATACAGTTTTGGCCCTTTTACGTATTCATTAATCGCTTTGTGACAGTTCATACAAACATTTACAGCAGGAATAGCTGCATGTTTGCTCTCCCATGCACCACCATGACAGTACAAACAGCTGATCTGGTTAATACCGGCATGCACTTTATGAGAATAGTAGATAGGTTGAACTGGTTGATAATCCTTTTGCCGGCCCAGCCCGATAGCACCTTTTGATACAAAATAACCGCCCACTGAAAAGAAAATGAGAGCCATCAAGGCAATGTACATCTTGTTTTTGTAGAAAGGAACCGGATCTGGGCGATGAATGCCTTCCGCATCATCACTCATTTTTTTCAGGTTGCTGTTCACCTGCATCAGTATCAGGGCTATGATGCCGAGAATGAGAGAAATAACACCGAAGATAACTGCGTTGGAATTTCCTTTTTCAGGCTGGGTATCACCAGGTACTTTAACAACAGGCTTGGCTGCATCATTTATATAAGCAACAATATCATCGATATTTTTTAATGTTAAATCCGGAAAAGCAGTCATCATTGAGCCATACTGGGTTTTCAATCCTTGTGTATAGGCATCCGAGACCATATAGCCAGCGGGATTATTAATCCATTTCAACAATTCTTTGTGGTCAGCCCATTTATGACGTTCCTCTAATCCCGCCAAAGCAGGACCGGTGCCATTTTTCAATATGTTATGACAACTGGCACACTTACTTATAAACAAAGCTTTGCCTGCTGCCACATCCTGTGCCGAAATAGTATTGACTACTGAAAAAACAGTAAGAGAAAGTAAAAAAAACGTAAGTTTTCTGGCCAATGGTTTACAAAGAATCATAGACGCAATTAATGCTGAAAAATGTGGATAAAATCCGTTCGATTGGCGCAAAAATAAGTCAGGAACTTAATAAAACGACAACCAGTTTAACTTTTTTTTGATCCGCCACCAGCCTGCGTTTCAGTGTCTTTATATTGTTTTTTAATGCCATGGTAAAATTGTTTGTCATAAATCCGTCAACTTGGGGGTAATATTCAACAGATTTGAAATTTCGGAAAAGAGTTGAATGTTTTTTCTGCACTTTTGCCACATCATGTTCGAAGGGCTACAAAAAAAATGGAAAGTAAGTGGTGGCAGATTGGCTTTAATACTCTGCACTTTTGCTATTGGCGGCAGTGCTACCGGTTTTGTTGGTAAAAAAATCATGAATGCTCTTGCTGTTCAACAAGACTGGTTATGGGCAGTTATTTATATAGTACTTATCACCATTATTTGGCCGATGGCCGTATTAGTAGTAAGCATTCCTTTTGGACAATTTTCATTTTTTAGAAAGTACATCCGGAAAATCGGGGCGAAGATGGGGCTGGGAAAAAGTCAGGATTCGGGAGTAGGGAGAGGGGAGTCAGGAGAGTCCCAAATGTTGTAGCTACTATATTGTATTCATAAGTCTTTATCTGTTTTTATCCAGTCTTCATAAGAAATTACTCCCAGTTCAGGTTTGGGTTTACCTTCCAGCATTGCAATAAATTCCAGCACATTATCATCGGGGTCATCAAAATAAATGGAAATGGCGGGCATCCAGGCAAATACCATTGGCCTTTTAGTCCCATCTTTTAGAAAATTATACGGCTCAAGGTTTCTGTCTTTTAACCAGTCAGCGGATTTGTGCAATATATCTTCTGCATCGCAGCGAAATGCAAAATGCCTTGTCGCTAATTCTTCTTTTGGTTTTTCCCAAAGGCCCAGCATGTATTCTTTGGTTGTTCCAATCCAGAAAAAAGCAATCCTTCTTTTTTCTTCGAGCAGTGCAAATTCAAGCCCTAATACATTTTTATAAAAATGAACCGCCTGTTCAAGATTTGCTACTTCAAGATGGGTCTCATATAATCCTTTAATCATGGTATTTTTTATTTCATCTTCCTGAGTTCTGTTTCTGCGGCTATATAACCAAACGATGACCACTGATTGGTGGCAATCGCTTTGTTAAAATATTCAATTGCTTTTTGCCGGTATCCAAAAAGCAAACAATAATACCCGATTCCGAAGTTGACAGTGGCAGAAGCTACCGTTTTATTTTTATCCGCTATCATTGTTGCATAAGATTCAATTTCTTTTTCCGTGGATTTATGCCTGTACATTTCAAGAATGTTCATATAGTCCCGGCTTTCTATGAGTTCAGCATTAAGATCAATGCTGTTGTACAACTCTCCTGCCTCCTTATATTTTTTTAACTCCCTCAATGCAAGATTCATCCAGTTGGCCGTAGCCACATACATATCGGGATGTTTAGAAACTATAAGACCTTTTTTATACACTTTCACAGCATTCTTATACTCCCCTTTTATAAAATAACATAACCCGAGATGATACCAGATATTCGATTGCAAAGTGCTGGTGGGAATATTTTTTGCATTAGGCAAACCATCGGGTTCCATTTCATCCGCTTTGCCTTTTATTAGTTGTGCGGCTTTTTTAAAATCAGCAATTGCCTTATCAAAACACCGAACTGTAATATAGCGGTGTCCACGGTGCCTGTATAGGCGGGCATCTCCGGGATGGCTGTTTATTCCTATGGTGAAAATTTCAATCGCCTTCATGTACTCTCCGATATAAGCAGTCCTTCTTCCATACCATATTATTGCATCTGCATTGGTAGTATCTTTTTGATAATCGGCTTTAGCCGCAGATAGCTTTTGTTCAAACTCATTCCTGGTGTTTTCAGAAAATTGCGGTGCCACTATTGGCGCACATGGTTGTGCATTGATGCTAATCCCGATGGATAAAAGGCCGATGACAAAAAGGAATTGTTTCACTGCATCAAGTTAGGCAGATTATATTTGCCGGGTGAAAAAAATTGCTGTTTTAGCTTCGGGGACAGGCACTAATGCTGCTAAGATTATTGACCGGTTCCGTACTCATAAAAAAATACAGGTTGCCCTGATTGTTTGCAATAAACCCGAAGCCGGTGTTTTAAAAATTGCCGCAAAAGAAAATATTCCGTCTTTACTTATTGAAAAAGAAAAATTCTTTCAAGGCGATGCCTATATAAAGGACTTGAAAGAAAAAGAAATAGACTTTATTGTACTGGCTGGTTTTATCTGGAAAATTCCTGTAGCATTAATCAAAGCATTTCCTACAAGTATTATCAATATTCATCCTGCTTTATTACCAAAATATGGAGGCAAAGGCATGTATGGCCAACAGGTTCACCAAGCCGTAATTGATAATAAAGAAACTGAAAGCGGCATTACTATACATTATGTGGATGAAGTATATGATAATGGAAAAATCATTTTCCAGTCCACTTGTCCTGTACATCCAGGCGATACCGCCGGCTTACTGGCACAGCGTATTGCGGTGCTGGAGCATACACATTTCCCGGGGGTAATTGAACGGGTCATTTCGGGTATTGACTCATTTTAAAGAACCTTTTGCATTTTCTTTCGTTACTTGCTGTTAATTAAAAAAAATTGCCCCTGCGTTTTCTCTACATAACAGCGTTTATTATTACTGCTTTGCTGGTAGCTGGCTTTTCAGCCACTGCCCAAACCTATACTATACGTGGAGCCGTGTACGACAGTTCCCGAAACTATCCTTTAGAGGCCGTTAGTGTGCTTTCGTCGTCGGGAAAAGGAACAGTGACCAATGCCGATGGTGTTTATAAAATTGAAGTAACGGAGAAAGATTCTATCTGGTTCAGTTACCTGAACAAACCCACTAAAAAATTTGCTGTATTAAAAATTGCCAACCCGCTGGGCTTTGATATTTCATTACAGGTAAATGTGCCAACCCTGAAAGAAGTAAAAATAAGACCAAGAAACTATAAACAGGATTCCGTCCAGAACCGGGTTGACTACGCAAAAATCTTTAACTACCAGAAGCCGAAGATAAAACCCACTATGAACGGCATGGGTGTGGGTTTCGATCTTGACGAGATAATCAATATGTTCCGCTTCAAACGAAACCGCAGTATGGCTTCTTTTCAACGAAGGCTGTTGCTGGAGGAAGAGGATAAATTTATTGCCCACCGTTTTAATAAAGCCCTGGTCCGCCGTCTTACCCTATTAGAAAGCCCCGAACTGGACAGCTTTATGCTGCTCTATCGCCCCTCCCATACATTTACTAAAATGGCCGGCGACTATGAATTTCTGTATTACATTAAAACAGCTTTCTTCCGGTTTAAAAAAGGGTTTCGTCCTATGCCTGCTATAAAAGAAGAAGACGAAGAGTAGCCCTCCTTTTTTCTGTTGAGTAAGTGCAAAAAGAAAGGTAATTTCCCAAACTACTTTTTTTTAACCAACACTTACAGCATGAAAAATTTCTACCGGTATTTCTTACTTCTTTCTTTCCTGTGTATTGCTGCTTTCAGTTTTGCCCAACGGGCAAAAAAAATTCATTTCAACGCTATACTGATTGATACGCATAATGATATTCCCACCACTGCAATTGATAAGGAAGTAAGTTTTGACCAATCATTAAAAACAAAAACACATTCTGATTTACAGCGGATGGCAGCAGGCGGAGTGGATGCCCAGTTTTTTTCTATCTGGTGTGATGGTAATATGAAAAATCCCTATGCATGGGCTAACAGAGAAATAGATACTGTAATGGCATGGACAAATCGTAATCCCTCTACAATGGTGCAGGCTTTTACTACAGCAGATATTATTAAAGCAGCGAAACAAAAAAAACTGGCTGTATTATTTGGTGTGGAAGGTGGCCACATGATAGAAAACGATTTGAACAAACTTGATGCGTTATATAAAAGAGGCGTTCGGTATATGACTATCACCTGGAACAATTCTACTGATTGGGCTACGTCGGCACTTACTGAAACCTCACCCCCAACCCCACTCCACGGAGTGGAGAGGGGGGCAGACTCCGCAAGAAAAAAGGGGCTTACAGATTTTGGAAAACAAATCGTAAAAAGAATGAACGAACTGGGAATGCTGGTTGATTTATCGCATGTAGGCGAGCAAACATTCTGGGATGCGGTTAATACAACAACTAAACCGGTTCTGGTTTCGCATAGTTGCGTATATACATTATGCCCACACAGGAGAAATTTAAAAGACGACCAGATAAAAGCGGTGGCAAAGAATGGTGGCGTTATCCATCTAAATTTTTACAGCGGTTTTTTGGATCCAAATTTTGAAGCAAGAAGTGATGCTTTTACTGCCCGGCATAAGAACGAAATGGATTCGATGCTGAAGATAAATCCCGAACCCTATTTTATGCAGGTTTACCTTTTTGAAAAATACCCGGATGAAGTAAAAGGGCTTCGTCCGCCAATGTCGTTACTGCTCGACCACCTGGACTACATCGTAAAATTGGTTGGTGTAGATTATGTTGGCCTCGGCAGCGATTTTGACGGTGTTAATTCTTTGCCTGCCGGATTAGATGGTGTGGAAGATTTTCCAAAGATCACCGAAGAGTTGGTGAAAAGAGGGTATAATAAAAAAGATATTAAAAAAATATTAGGGGGCAATTTTTTGAGGGTATTTGCTGCGAATGAAAAATAATAAAAAGTATTCAGCATTACGGGAAACATACAACTTTTTCAAAGTATAAAAATCCGCAGCCAGTGGGATGCGGAACAAGAGAAATGGTATTTCTCTATAGTAGATGTTGTCTCTATACTCACTGACCAACCGCATTTTCAGGGAGCAAGAAACTACTGGAAAGTATTAAAGAACCGGCTGCTGAAAGAGGGAAATGAAACGGTTACAAATTGTAACCGGTTGAAATTAGTGGCTGAAGATGGGAAACTCAGAGAAATCGATGTGGCCGACACCGAACAACTCTTCCGTCTCATTCAATCCATTCCATCGCCCAAAGCAGAACCTTTTAAACAATGGCTTGCCAATGTGGGCTATGAGAGAGTAGAAGAAAGCCAGGATCCTGAAAAAACGATTGACCGGGCCTTGGAAAATTATATAAAGCTTGGATATAGTAAAGAATGGATAAACCAGCGGTTAAAAAGTATTGAAGTAAGAAAAGAACTGGCAGATGTCCCGATAACTATCGGGAGGGAAAACCGTGGTGTAAAGAAAGGACAGGAGTTTGCTACACTTACAGATATTATAACACAAGCATGGAGCGGCAAAAAAGTAAAACAATACAAACAGCATAAGGGATTGAAAAATGAAACCCTGCGGGATAACATGACCAATCTGGAACTGGTACTGAACATGCTTGCCGAAGCAACCACTTCAGAAATAAGTAAAGAGAAAAAGCCAAAGAATTTTGATGAGAATAAAACAATAGCATTGCAAGGTGGCACCATAGCCGGTAATACAAGAAAAGCTATTGAAGCAAAAACAGGAAAAAAAATTGTGAGCAAGCAGAATGCAAAAAAAATATTAGCAAATAAAAAAAGAAATAAAAAATTATGGAAGTACATGCACACACCCACACCCCAAGAAAAAAATGGACGCATTATTTCTGGGAGTTTTTAATGCTGTTCCTCGCTGTGTTCTGCGGGTTTTTGGCAGAGTATCAGTTGGAGCATAAGATAGAAAAAGACAGGGAGCGGCAATATATGAAATCTATGTTGACAGATCTAATAGCTGACACTGCACACCTGAACGAGGGCTTTCCCCGCAAAGTAGAAAGGATTGCGGCAATTGATTCGCTATTTGAATACTTCTCCATTCACAGGGATAAAAAAATAATCCCAGCTTATGTACATAACCTCATGCGCCGTTCATCTTGGGACAGGTCCTACGACCGCAACAACATCACTATCTCACAACTTAAAAATGCCGGGAATATGCGCCTCATCAGAAAAAAAAATGTGGCCGATTCCATCCTGAGTTATGATTTTATGTGGGAAAGGGCCGACAGTTATTACAAACAGACCTACTGGATCTATTCGGGTATTATTAATGATTACATCAAAAAAATAATCAGTGATTACTCTCTGTTGCCGTATTACAAACGTAATAACAGCACTGCCGCCCGGCTGGAAGGCGAAGCGGCAGGCCTCGCCATTGAGATTAATACAACCTTACTGCTTGAATACCTGAACCACCTGCATAAACTAAAAACAACGATTGTGCAGGATAAAGAATTTTACATGGAAATTGAAAAATGTGCAGAAGGATTAATAGATCTTATAAAAAAAGAATACTACCTGAAATAAATAATTATGGAAGTACATGCCCACACCCACACCCCCCGTAAAAAATGGACACATTATTTCTGGGAGTTTTTAATGTTGTTCCTCGCAGTGTTCTGCGGGTTTATGGCAGAAAATCAAAGAGAACATATGATTGAGCACAAGCGGGAAAAACAATTTGTGACATCATTAATAAATGATTTGCGATTGGACATGGCCTGGCTGGATACAGTTGCAAATTCTGCAAGTACTAAAATTCAAAATATTGACTCCGTGCTTTTAGTGCTTACAGAACAAAACAAGAATGATATCCCTGTGAAGACTTATCAGTATTTAAGAAGAGCGGAAATACAGGTAATGTTTTTTCCTAATAACGGAACCATCACTCAATTAAAAAAATCTGGTGGAATGCGCCTGATAAGAAAAAGAATTGCTGTTGATTCAATGGAAAATTATGATAGGCTGATCAGAAGATTAGAAGTACGAAGAGCTGTTACAAATGAGGGAACTCATGATTTTAAAGAAGCGATGAAAAAACTATCAATGGCTATGATTTGCTCAGATCTATTTATGATTCATCGTTTTTGGGTAAAAAGATCATCCCACAAAATATCAGGCTAAACAGCCAGTATATAAATGAATTAATTAATGAGTGCATATCACTGAGGCTAAGAGCTGCATCAGATATAAATGCATATACTTTTACCAGACAAAATGCTTCGAGTCTGATTGATTTTCTTAAAAAAGAATATCACCTGAAATAAATAATTTATGGAAGTACATGCACACACCCACACCCCAAGAAAAAAATGGACTCATTATTTCTGGGAGTTTTTAATGCTGTTCCTCGCTGTGTTCTGCGGGTTTTTGGCAGAGTATCAACTGGAGCATAAGATTGAAAGAGACAGGGCAAAACAATATATCATTTCCTTTTTTGACGACCTTAAATATGATACTTCACATTTAACTCAAGTAATTAATTCTTATAAATTGAAGGCAGAGAATTTAAATAACATTTCTGTATGTTATGATTCAGTGTTGGCAAAATTGCCTTGTAAAAACTGTTTATATAATTTGTATAACAAATCCGTATCTTTTTTTGAATTGAGAACTTCTGAACGTACAATGCAGCAACTAAAAAATGCAGGTGGATTACGATTGCTAAAATCAATTGATGCTGATAGCATCCTTGGCTATGATAATTTGATAAGGAGTTATAAACTTGATGAAACAACTACTTTTCAGGAAACGCAGATCGCTATCAGGAGTCTATCGTCTGAACTTTTTAACTATGCTGTTATAAAAGACGGAAACTTTACTGACGGTGATTTATTTATTACTACTGATAAAATAATTATCAATAAATATTTTAATACACTGAACAGATACGCTAAATACTCTGCTAACTATGTTATAAAGTTGGAAAGAATAAAATCAGAAGCTATCAATATCATGAACTACTTTAACAGAAAGTACAGTATTGAATAAAATAAATAATTTATGGAAGTACATGCCCACACCCACACCGCCCGAAAAAAATTCCTGCCTGTCGGCAGACAGGGACACTTTATTTCTGGGGTCCTGCCTAAGGCGGGATAATGTTGTTTCTCGCTGTGTTTTGCGGGGTGGCAGAGGCGTAGCCCCGATTCGGTATTCTAACAACGGGTTTCAACCCCTTGCAAAGATGAAAGGAAGAAGCAGAGAGCCGTTGGCTCGGTACATTTGTTCGGATATGTGTCGTGCCGATGGCACTCCTCCCACATCACAGTTCTTTCCACCGGACTGAAGTCCGGTGTTATAAAACAAACCGAGCCTACGGCTCTTCAGTTATTTAATAAATTTAACTTGTTTTAAAAAAGTAAAAAAAAGATAACACCTACTTATGGAAGTACATGCACACACCCACACCCCAAGAAAAAAATGGACCCATTATTTCTGGGAGTTTCTCATGTTGTTCCTCGCTGTATTCTGCGGATTTATGGCGGAGTATCAGCTGGAGCATAAAATAGAAAAAGACAGAGAAAAGCAATATGTCAAAGCACTTCTTTCTGATTTGAAGTCAGATACAGCACAGCTCAGAGATTTGATAAATTTCCGGATGGAAAAAATGAAAACGCTGGATACAATTATGTACCTGCTTAAAACGGGGGCCTGGAAAAACAATACAGCATTATTGTACTATCACGCCTTCTATGCGCCATTTGCAAATAAATTCCTGCCTAATAACGGTGTACTAACACAACTGAAAAATGCAGGTGGTCTGCGTCTTTTGCGGAATTCAAAAGTTACTGACAGCCTGTTGTATTTTGATATACAAACTCAGTGGGTAACAGATTTTGAAAATTTTGAACGGGATCGGTTTATAGATGTATCCCCCTGGGAAAAAGTACTCGATGCCGCTGTATTTGAAAGCAACCTGGAGTATAAATATCCCACGGAGGTTTTCATGCTGAACCGGATAACGGGAAACCCGCCTTTATTATCGGAAAAAAAAGAAGATCTTGACCAGTTTTATAACCGTGTGCAGATGCAGAAAAGAATTAATGCTGTTGTTATCAATCGCTTTTTTTTATTAAAAATGCAAACGGCAAAGTTGATGATACTGATAAAAAAAGAATATCACCTGTCCGAAGGGACTCTCCGAAGTAGTCCTTTGTGACCTTTGGAGAAATAAAATAACTATGGAAGTACATGCCCACACCCACACTGCCCGGAAAAAATGCCTGCCTGTTGGCAGACAGGGACCCATTATTTCTGGGAGTTTTTAATGTTGTTTCTTGCTGTGTTCTGCGGCTTTTTGGCAGAATATATACTGGAGCAAACAATAGAACGACATTGGGAACATCAGTTTGCCGAATCACTATCTAATGATTTAGTAGCAGATATTAACCACCTCAATAATATTTTAGAACACTGAACGACAAGACAGATACAACTGGATTCTTAAATGTTTATGTTGAATAATGCTGATAACAAAAATATGAGAAACAGTATTTATTACCTTGCTATCCAGGTCAGCCTCCGTATTCCTGTATTGTTTACCCCTGATAATGGAACTATGCAGCAATTAAAAAAATCCGGCGGCTTACGATTAATCAGTAAGAGGGCCATCGCTGATAGCATTGCCCGGTACGATGTAAGTACCCGCAATATGGAAACTTTTGATCAAATAGAGAGTAAATAATTCGAAGATTATCGTATTGCTGCCGGAAAAAATTTTAATTCGCTTGAATTTGAAAAAATGCTGGATGAAAAAAACAAGGTGAGCAGGCCGGACAGTAATCCGGCTCTGCTTTCTTACACCAAACCTGATCTTGATGAAATAAATTTTAACATCCGCCGGATGAAATTCAATAACCGGGGTAGTAAAAGAGATGCACAACGGCTTTTGAAACAGGCTGAAAAATTTTAAGCGTTTTAAAAAAGAATATCACCTGAAGTAAATGATGGGAAGCAGCTTTTATTTCAGTAAATTTAGAAACCAAAAAACAATTATCATGCAAACCAACAACTTCCTTCTACTTATTTTATTTTCTTGTTTTGCAACCAGCTGCATGAACAAAAAAAAAACTCCATTAGATACATTAGGGGACATCAGTTTCCAGGTAACTGGAAAAGAAGAGGGTCAGCCGCTTTTTAAAAAAGGGATGTTGCTCCTGCATAGTTTTGAATATACCGATGCGGCTGAAGCTTTTCAACAAGTAAAAAAAACAGAACCCGGTTTCGTTATGGCTTATTGGGGCGAAGCCATGTCACTCAATCATCCTTTATGGCAAGAACAGGATTATGATCAGGGAGTTGCCCTACTTAACCAATTAGCACCGACAGCCGAAGAAAGGACGACTCTTGCAAAAACAACTTTGGAAAAAGATTTTATCGGTGGAATAAATATTTTATATGGTAAAGGCAATAAAGCGGAAAGAGACAGCAGCTATGCTGCTTATATGGAGACGCTGTATAAAAAATATCCTGGCAATGATGAAGTGGCTGCATTTTACAGCCTTTCATTAAACGGATGGGGAACCACCGAGCAGGACATAAGCATTTTACAAAAGGCTGCTGCTATTGGAAATGAAATTCTGCTGAGAAACCCTGATCATCCTGGCGCATTGCATTACATTATTCATGCATTAGACAATCCGGCTTATGCGGAAAAAGCTTTAGCCGTAGCAGATAAATATGCATTGGTAGCGAAAGATGCCGGCCATGCTTTACATATGCCAACTCATACATACCTGGCATTGGGTCTTTGGGATAAACTGATCAGCAGCAATGAAGTTTCGTGGGCAGCGGAAATGAACAGAAGGGATAGAAAAAACCTGAATAATGATGCATTAGGTTATCATGCTTATCATTGGTTGCAATATGGTTATTTACAAAAAGGCAATAAAGAGAAGGCCCGCAGTATGCTGGATAGTGTAAAAAAGTATTGCAGCACATTACCAAGTCCAAAAGCGAGAAACCATGTTTTTTATTTGAAGTCAACTTACCTGGCTGAAACCAATGACTATTCAAAAGAAGTTGTTGCTATCTCATTTGAAAATAAGGATCTGAATATATTAACCCGGGCCAGAAATAATTTTGTTACGGGCATGAATGCTTTTTATCAAAAGGATGAAACAGCAATGGAAGAAGTAATAACTAAAATGGCCGGTGACAGGTTAATGGAACAATCAAAAGCCGCTGATAAAGGCATAAGACTCTGCGGCAATATTAACCGTGCTATCGTGACAAAAAATGATTTGCTGGAATCGGAAGCGATGGAACTGCAACTGAAAGCCATGAAAGCCTGGTTAAAAAAAGACGCTGTTGTAACAGAAAAATTATTGCAACAGTCTACTGCATTACAACAAAAAGTGGGTTATTCTTACGGACCACCCGCCATTGTAAAACCAACATATGAAATGTATGGGGAATGGTTACTGGAAACCGGTAAACCAAAACAGGCACTGGAACAATTTGAACTCTCTCTTAAACTGGCTCCTAACCGATTACTATCATTAAAAGGAAAAGAAAAAGCAAGAGAAGAATTAAAAAATACTAAGCTGGCAGTTATATAATAAGCAAGTTTTGTATATGAAAAACTCAGCCAGTAAGAAAAGAATAATCCGATTGCTTATTCTTTTTATCATTTTATTTATTGCCTCCTTTTGTTATCGCTATTTTAAATAAATGTAATATGGAAGTACATCATCATGCACATACCGCAAGAAAAAAATGCCTGCCTGTCGGCAGACAGGGACCCATTATTTCTGGGAGTTTTTAATGTTGTTTCTTGCTGTGTTCTGCGGATTCCTTGCAGAGTACAAATTGGAACACACCATCGAGAATCAACGGGAAAAAAAATATGTTTATTCATTGAGGATTTAAAAGCAGATACAGCTGACCTTGAGTCCTACGTCCAATTAAGAAAAGAAAAAAAGATTATGATGGACTCATTAATGATGTTGCTAAACACCGGAATGCATAAACAAATGGGTAATGCAACCTATTTTTTTGCACGACATGTATTTTATGGGCAGCCATTTGTAAGTACCGATGGAACCATGCAGCAATATAAAAATGCCGGGAATCTCCGGTTGATAAAAAATGAAAATATAATCAGCAATATATTGACATATGACGGATCGGTTAAGAAATTAAAGGAATGGGATGAATCTGACACAAGAATAAAAAACAGCTTTAGGGAAATGGGCGGGAACATATTCAATGCTGATCTTTTGTATAAAGCCATGGATTCCGATTTCAAATTTGTAAGGCCAACAAATAATCCTCAATTAATAACCGACAACATGATAGCTATTAATAATATTGCCTTCCAGTTGCAATATTTGACTATAAGTACTTTAGGAAATATTATAAGAGGAAATGAGCTAAAATCAAAAGCTACAAAGCTGATTGAGTTGCTGAAACAAGAATACCACATCAATTAGATTTTTTATGGAAGTACATCACCATGCACACACCGCCCGAAAAAAATGGACTCATTATTTCTGGGAATTTTTAATGTTGTTCCTGGCAGTGTTCTGCGGTTTTTTAGCAGAGTACAAACTAGAGCACACGATTGAACACCAGAGGGAAAAACAATACATGCAATCCTTTATTTATGATCTTGCAAATGATACGGCCAATCTAAATGCAGGTTTCCCATTAAAGGATCAAAGGATTAAAGCGATAGACTCTGTCTTCCTTTTTTATGAGATGAATCCTGCTGTTATAAAAATACCCGGCAAGGTTTACCGGCATATGCATAGGACTTTATGGGACAGGCATTACAGGAGAAACAGCACAACAATAGACCAGTTAAAAAATGCAGGCGGAATGCGGTTGATACAGAAAAGGATTATAGCGGATTCTATTGCTGCTTATGACCTGCAATGGCAAAGAGCTGAGTTTTCGAGGGAACTCTACAGTACCAACCTCGAAAAAGGGAAAGGATTTGTTGAAAAGATCATTATTGCAAATGACCTTTTGCCAGCATTCAGGAACAACTCAACCGGGAACGGATTGCCTTCAGAGATTACAGATAGTCTTACAATCAGCATTAGCCCGGCATCTCTTAATGAATATCTTAATTTTTTAAACTTGCTAAAAACTACAACGATACAAGACAAACGGGGTTATCAGGCTATTGAACAAAGTGCCGAAAGGTTAATTACTTTGATTAAAAAAGAATATCGCCTAAAATAATATGAGCCAGGAAAAAAACTTGTACTTAAAAATCGTTTTTTACAACTAAGTATTAACTTACCAATTAGTAACTTACCAACTGGTAACATTTAAAACACTAAATATGGCACAAATGGATTCCCCCTTTTTATATGGCAAAACAGTGGCGGAAGAAAACTTTACCAACCGCACTGCCCTCATTAGCCGCTTAACCAGAAACCTGAAAAATCATATCAATACCATCCTCATCTCCCCCAGGCGATGGGGCAAATCTTCCCTGGTAAAAAAAGTAGCCTCGCAACTGCAAAGCCGCAACACTAAGGTAATACAACTTGATCTGCTGGGCATCCGCAACGAACAGGAGTTTTACAAATTACTGGCAGCCGAAACTATAAAAGCCACATCCAATAAACTAACCGAATGGATACAAACGGGTAAAGAATTCCTGAAACTCATTACGCCAAAAATATCGGTGGGCACCGACCCCGTGAATGACTTTGAAATAAACTTTGAATGGAAAGAACTGGAAAAAACTATAAAGAAATACTGAACCTGCCTCAAAAAATTGCTGAAAAGAAAAAACTGCACCTTATCATTTGTATAGATGAATTTCAAAACTGCGGTTCATTTACAGAACCCCATCTTTTTCAAAAAAGGTTGCGTACCGAATGGCAGCACCATCAACACGTAACTTATTGCCTGTATGGCAGCAGGCAGCACATGATGGCTGAATTGTTTGAAAAACAATCGATGCCTTTTTACAAATTTGGGGATGTAGTTTACCTTCCTAAAATTGACCGGGCCGATTGGATACTTTTTATCCGTAAGCAGTTTGCCGCTACAAAGAAAAGTATAAGCGAACATAATTGCTGCAATGGTAGATGACCATTCTTATTATGTACAACAGCTTTCTTATTTAGTATGGGCAACAACAACCAAAACAGCAACAAAAGAAATTATTAATGCCGCCTTAGAAAACCTGCTTGCACAAAATGCATTGCTATACACACGGGATACCGAAGAACTTACCAATAACCAGCATAATTTTTTAAAACCCGTGGCATCCGGCATTCACAAAGGACTAAGTTCAAAAGAAGTGGTGCATGAATACCGCCTTGGTACATCGGCCAATGTGTTGAAAATAAAAAAAGCATTATTGCAAAAAGAACCGATTGATGATAGTGGAGGAAATATTTGTTTTTTAGACCCTGTTTACCAGTTGTGGTTTCAAAGATATATTTTACAAAAAGAAAAAAGCATTGAATAATATGAGCGAAGAAGAAAAAATACCACAGGTAGAAATTCCACAAAAGCAGCCGGTAAATAATGAACCGACAGATGAACCCATTTCATCTGCTGAACCAATTGCCGAAGTTGAACAACCCTTAACCTTAAACCCTCAACCTTCAACCGTACAAGAAATGGAAGTACATCATCTCACACATGCAGCACACGGAAAGAAAAAGTGGAAATCTTATTTCTGGGAATTTTTAATGTTGTTTCTCGCTGTGTTTTGTGGTTTTCTGGCAGAGTATCAACTGGAACATAAAATAGAAAAAGACCGGGGAAAAGAACTGGCTAAAAGTCTTTATGAAGATCTCAAAAATGATTCCGTTGTGGTTACTCTTAAAGTTCAGAACCGCATCAAACAGGAGAATGCTTTACTTTATCTGGGAGACTATTTTAAGGACAGCAGCCTCACCCAGGTATCAAAAACCTTTACCCTTAATTTTTATTACGGTTTACTTTTCCGAAGCCCTGCCATTTTTGAGCCCCGTACTGTTGTGCTGGAACAATTAAAAAATTCAGGTTCACTGCGCTATTTTAAGAATGTAGATCTGCAAAGACTTATCAGCGATCTTTCGGTTGCGATTCAGAATGTGAATGACAGGCAGGCTCTTGAAAACAGCTTACGAATAGAATACCTGAATCCATTGATTATTCAGCACCACGATTATAATTTTGAAATGATAATACGAAAAAGAAGGCAAACGGATATCTTCAGTGTCATAAAAGATTATGAGAACAGCAATGAGATAATTCCCTTTTATTTTAAGGCGATCGAAAAATTTGACAAGATAAGAGCAATCAATATAATGAGTTTTTATTCGCTGTCCGGCATGGAGTCAACCCGAACAGTTCATTTAAAAAGATATATGGATCTTAATGCCGAGCTACTGAAATTGCTGCGTAACAAATATCACCTCGAATAGAATTAATTTTATTTAAACTAACTAATATGCCAGCTCCGCTAACTCTCAACCAAAAAAGAATTGAATCCATCGACATCATCCGGGGCATTGCCATGGTCATCATGGCCCTGGACCATACCCGGGATTATTTTCATATCGGCGCTAATCTTGATGATCCGCTGAATCTTGCCACCACCACCCCGGCATTATACTTTACAAGATGGATAACACATTTCTGTGCCCCCATTTTTGTTTTTCTTTCCGGCACTTCTATTTATTTACAAAGCCTGCGTAAAACAAAAAAGGAACTCGGTATTTTTTTACTTAAGAGAGGTTTATGGCTCATCATTGCCGAATGGACTATTGTAGCTTTTGCCTGGACATTTAATCCATTCTTCAATGTTATTCCCTTCCAGGTTATTTGGGCCATTGGTATCAGTATGGTGATATTGGGATTAATAGTACTGATGAAACTAAATTATAAAATCATTTTTATTCTTGGCGTAGTATTAGTTGCCGGTCATAATTTATTAGACATTCCCGAAGCAGCTCCCGGGTTTACCGCTAGCTTTTGGTGGGATGTTTTTCATCATGGGTTTTTTACTCAGTATGAATTTGCTCACCGGCATTATGCCATTTTGGTATATCCCTTCCCGGCTTGGACGGGAGTAATGTTGCTGGGCTATTGTGCCGGTGTATTGTTCACACAAAAATATTCTTCAGAACGGCGGAAAAAAATATTGACTCGTATTGGCCTTGGATTGATTTTATTTTTTGTTGCACTTCGTTTCTCTAATCTGTATGGCGACCCGAGGGACTGGAGTACACAAAAAAACAGTTTATATACTTTTCTTTCTTTTATGAAAGTGAATAAATATCCGCCATCCCTTTTATATCTCTGCATCACTATCGGGCCTGCCTTGCTGTTACTGGCATTTATGGAGAAAATTAAAAACAGGTTTACAGGCTGGATGGTTGTTTATGGTCGTACCGCTTTCTTTTATTATATCATTCACTTGTACTTGATACACCTGGTGGCGGCTGTTTGTTTTTTTGCCCGTGGACATAGCATGGCAGATGCCATGAACAGCGCCAATATCTATCCCTTCCTGTTTGTAGCACCCGGCGAAGGATATGGATTGCTCATTGTATATTTAGTATGGGCTGCAGTAATAATTTCTTTATACCCGCTGTGTAAATGGTATGATAAGTATAAAACCAATCATAAAGAAAAATGGTGGCTGAGTTATTTGTAAGCTTAAACAAGCAATATTTTTTAACCCAAATAAACAAACCAATGAAGTACAATTCAATATTTCCCCGTCAACTAAAATCATTATTGTTTTTTGCATCGCTGATTATTATGTTACAAAGCTGCAAAGAAGAGAAAGAAGATGAAGAAAATGAAACAAGTGCAAAAACAGAAAAGCCGGAATATTTCAATCTACGTCCCGAAACAGAAAAAATGTTTGGCTACTCACATGCCGTAAAGATTGGTAACAATATAAAAATTTCAGGGGCCGTAAGTATGGATAGTGCCGGTAATCCAACTGCCGTTGGCGAAATGGCCCAGCAAATGAAAAATTGTTATGCTGATTTGGACAAAGTTTTAAAGCATTACGGTTACAGTTTTGATGATGTGATTGTGGAAAATGTGTTTACTACCAATATGCCTAAATTCCTTGAAGTATCAGGATATCGAAATGAAATTTATAAAAAACAATTCCCTACCGGCTCATGGCTTGGTGTGAAGGAGTTGGCCCTACCAGGATTTATGATTGAGATAGAACTGGAGGCACATAAGGATAAATAATAAATCTATTGACAGGTTTCATCTTCCCGATGAAGGTTATGAACTGTCTATTGTTTATTTAGTATGTTTTGCAGTAGTGATAGCATTGAATCCTTCATGTAATTGGTATGAAAGTATAAAACCAATTACAAAGAAAAATGCTGGCTGAATTATTTGTAAAATTAAAATTAACAACATTAAAAACTATTACTGAGTATTGCAAAATATGAAGTGCAGATGCGTAGCATCGGTTTAGTTTTGTAACAAAGGGTTTCAACCCTTTGCAAAGATGAAGGTAGGATTCGAGAGCCGTAGGCTTGGTGCATTGATTAGAGATGAGTCGTGCCGCTGGCACTTTTGTCGCACCTTAGTTCTTTCCACCGGATTAAAATCCGGTGTTACAAAATGCTTCGAGCCGATGGCTCTTGCAGTCGCTTTAAAATTTAAGTCTTTCAAAAAATAAATATTGCTTATGGAAGTACATGCCCACACCCACACCGCCCGAAAAAAATGGACACACTATTTCTGGGAGTTTTTAATGTTGTTCCTCGCTGTTTTTGCCGGTTTTCTGGCAGAGAACCAGCGGGAACATTATGTTGAACACCGGCGGGAGAAAAAATATATCGTTTCAATGGTTGAAGACCTGAAAAATGATTCCATTTTTTTGCAGTTAAATATCAATAAACTTATTCCTTATCATTTAGGCTGGCTGGATTCAACCATACATTTATTCCAGATGCTTGATTTTAAAGGTAAAGACAGGATGATTTATCAGGCATTCATGATTGGTACAGGGTGGGCCTACAATTTTTATCCTACAGAGCGGACTTTATCACAATTGCATAGCACTGGCTTTCACCTGATCAGAAATCAGAATGTAACAAAGACCATTAGCCGGTTGGAAGTTCAATACAAAATATTCAATTTGCAGACAAGAACATTTTCAGAAGCCATGCAGAATGATATTGATCTGTCTGCATGGTCCTTTGCGGACAAGGCTGTAACTGATCAAATCGCCATCAAGGCATTTCAAAATTTTTCAGACTCATCATCTGTTCAATTGCAATTGTCGGACATTCCCGAATCAGCAACGATCAGATTTCAAGATAAAGAAAGTATCAAATCTTATATTGAAAAGCTAAAAAAATACAGCTTTTATCTTCAATATGTTACCAAGCTTGGCCAGGTTACTTTATTAAGAGAAATAGGTAAAGCGATAAACATTCTGAAAAAAGAATACCACCTGAAATAAATTATTATGGAAGTACATGCCCACACCCACAGCCCTCGTAAAAAATGGACACATTATTTCTGGGAGTTCTTAATGCTTTTCCTTGCTGTGTTTTGCGGGTTTCTGGCAGAGTACCAGTTGGAGCATAAGATAGAAAAAGACAGGGAAAAGGTCTACATAAAAAATCTTTATGAGGATTTAAAATCAGATACAATCCTTTATCTGAATTATGCAAAAATTAATGAAGAATTCTCTAATAACGTTGACACTTTAATTACACTCATGAAAGGTTCTGACAGGAATTCACGTCTGAGCAAGATTTATTTCCTTGCAAGAACTGCTACCATAAACTCGGGCTTCTTATCCTTCAATCAACGTACTTTTCTACAAATGAAAAATTCAGGTCAGCTTAGGTTAATAAGAAATCAGCAGGTAGCTGATAGCATTTCTTCCTATTACTACTCACTGGATGTAATGCAATTGCAAAATGAATCCATAGTGAACAGGATTTCTGACTATATGCTGATAGTGGGTGAGTTATTTGATGCAGAAATACTTTTTAAAATCTGGAAGGAGATAAAAGAACCCCCATCCCAAAATCTTAAATTATTAACCACTGACCCCATTATGATAAATAAATACCTAACTGCAACACAATACTTTTACGGTACCAGAAATACCTTAAGAATATTGGGGTTAGAGAGGTCTGAAAAAGCAAAAAATCTTATCAGGTTAATCAAAATAAAATACAATTTGAAATAGACTATGGAAGTACATACCCAAACCCCAAGAAAAAAATGCCTGCCTGTCGGCAGACAGGGACGCATTATTTCTGGAAACAATTCACATAACAAAAACCTAATTATGCAACCATCATTAACTGCAAAACAAAAAAAAATTGAATCCATTGCTATTCTCCGGGGTATTGCTATGGTCATTATGGCTTTAGACCATGTACGAAATTATTTTCATATTACTAAGCAAATAACAATTATGAAAAATATAATAGCGCCTCTTTTGCTGTTGGTTTCATTTGCCACATTCAGCCAAACCACAAATACAACCAAGGAAATAAAAGTAAACCAACAACGCATTGAAAGCCGCATTTTTGAACTGGCCAAATTTGGTAAAGATTCTTTGGGCAGAGGTTACCGGGTTGCCTATACCAAAGGTGATGTAGCAGGAAGAACCTGGTTTATTGGTTTAATGAAAAAAGCAGAACTTGATGTAAGCATTGATGCAGCCGGTAATCTCATCGGAAAACGAAAAGGGAAAAATCCATTACTCAAACCCATCGCCTTTGGTTCGCATATTGATATGGTGCCAGATGGTGGCAACTATGATGGTTGTGTGGGTTCTGTTTGCGGATTGGAAATAATGGAAATTTTAAAAGAAAATAATATAGTTACAAATCATCCGCTCGAACTGATCATATTCTCCGATGAAGAAGGAAGCCTGTTGGGTAGCAAAGCCTTGGCGGGTAAGTTTAAACAAGAAGGATTACAAACCGTTAGTCAAAGTGGGTTAACCGTGAAGGAAGGAACAAAGGCCATCGGTGGAAATCCTGACAGCATTAACAATATCATCAGAAAAAAAGGCGATATAGAAACATTTATAGAACTGCATATTGAACAAGGTGGAATTTTAGAAAAAGAAAACATACAGATTGGTGTGGTGGAGGGTATTGTGGGTATTGAAGACTGGGAAGTAACGGTTGAAGGTTTTGCCAATCATGCCGGCACTACGCCCATGAATATGCGGCAGGATGCATTGTTATCCGCTGCTAAATTAATCATCGGAGTAAATGAGGTTATTACCAGCCATGAAGGCAAGCAGGTGGGAACAGTAGGTAAGATTTCAGCACAACCAGGTGCCTATAATGTTGTTCCGGGAAAAGTAGTTTTAGGATTAGAGATAAGAGATTTGTCTTATGATAAAATCTGGGAGCTTTTTCACGAAATAGAAAAAAGAGCAGCAGTTATTGCTGTAGCAGGCGGAACTAAAATTACTTTCAAAAACCAATTGCTCGGTGCCATACCAGCGTTAACGAATAAATCAATACAGGAAAAAATTGTTGCGTCGGCAAAAGCATTGGGCTTTACATATAAATATATGCAAAGCGGTGCAGGACATGATTCACAGGACATGGCATTGATTACTCCCGTGGGAATGATTTTCGTACCCAGTGTGGGCGGCATCAGTCATTCACCCAAAGAATTTACGAAGGCTATTGATATGGCTAATGGTGCAAATGTTTTATTACAAACTATTTTGGCAATAGATAAAGAACAATAAAAAAAAATGCGTACTATATTATCAAAAAATCTTCCTGCACTATCTGAGCATACTCCCTTAAGATATTTCTGTTTTGCCATACTGTATTTAGCACAGGGCATCCCTGAAGGAATGACTTACTTCGGAATACCCGCCTGGCTGGCAATGAATGGGAAGAGTGCAGGTGATATTGGTGCTTATGTTGCAGTCATCGGTATTCCCTGGACTTTCAAAATGCTGATTGCGCCATTAATGGACCGGTTTAGTTATTTACCAATGGGTAGAAGAAGGCCATGGATAATTTTTGGCCAACTGGGATTATTGTTTGCGTTTATTGGAATGGCAATGGTGCCTGAACCGCTCAGTAATTTTAAACTGCTGATGGCAGCAGGTTTTTGTGTAAGCCTGTTCAGTGCCTTTCAGGATGTAGCAGTAGATGGTATGGCCATTGATATTGTTCCTGTGCATCAGCAGGCAAGAGCCAATGGCTTTATGTGGGGCGCAAGAATTATGGGTGTTTCTGCATCGCTTGCTGCAGGAAGTTGGATGCTGAACCATTATGGATTCAGGATTTCTATATTATCACTTTCTGCAGCAATCAGTATCATCCTATTTGTTCCGCTCTTATTCAGGGAGCGGCCGGGAGAAAAATTATTGCCGTGGACAAAAGGTGTTGTTTCTCAAAATTCTTTACAACTGCAATTAGACAGTTGGACAAAAATTTTTAAATCAATGGGGAGGGTATTAATCATGCCTTACAGCCTGCTGATAGCATTGATTGGTTTTTTAGTTGGCACAACCGTAAGTTATATGAATACACTGCTCCCGGTTTTTACTGTGCAGGCATTGGGATGGACCAATGAAATGTATTCAAATATCAATGCGGTATCCTCTATAGTTGGGGGAATACTCGGGATGATTGTTGGTGGTGCATTGGTTGACCTGTTTGGAAAGAAAAGAATGTTAAGTGTATATCTCCTTGCATCCATCGCAGTGGCGGTAATGATGTATTTTTCTAAAATGTATTGGAGCATCTACTGGTTCAGTGCAGGGTTTGTTATTGTTTACAATATTCTTTACGTATTTATTATGGTGGGCTTTTTAGCTATAGCCATGGAGCTTTGCTGGAAAAAGATTTCCGCTTCAC